>Ga0209597_1000186_pt1 | contig 41357 bp, 57 predicted proteins | sample M_140625_MF_Meta_FD_187316 | JGI IMG/M metagenome (GOLD analysis project Ga0209597, IMG submission 187316) | Freshwater microbial communities from Lake Montjoie, Canada to study carbon cycling - M_140625_MF_MetaG (SPAdes) (version 2) | ecosystem: Environmental > Aquatic > Freshwater > Lake... | reverse complement strand
TATGGCTTGGTATGGTCTCAAGGAAGGTGAGATGATAAGGCTTATTGGTGGTGTTTGTGTCAACAAAAAAGAATATTACGAGATATGTGAACAAAAAAACAATGGATACTTCATGCTCGCAAGAGACCAAAGGGCACTTGGGGAAATCCTAAAGAAAAAGTGGATTAGAGATAATATGTTGATTCGTTCAGCGTTGATTAGTCCACATCCGTTATACCCAAATACAAACATAGGAGAAACAAAGTGACATTAGAATACATAGACAACCCAGTATTGTGCATACGAAAAATTGGGACAAAGGAAAAAGTTCTAGAAATTATGGAATTTGGATTGTTGGACCAATGGGTAATCATCTGTTCTTCAGAAACAAAGACAAAAGCAGACAGAAAGAAAATGTCTGTAAGAACATGCAACTTCCGAATATCATACGAAGAATACACTCAAATTGAGTGGGCTCTTCATATTGGTGAAAATAATTATTCCATTATTGCAAGAAAGGTACGAACAAAATGAAAAATAGAATTGAAGACCATACTTGTTGGCGTGGTGTTGCACAACAAGATGCCGTATTGCATACAAGAAATGCGAAATATCCATTTGGACATGATTCGAGCATGACAAATCTTGATGCAATGCGCAAAAGTGAACTCGTGCAGTTCACTTGGTTGCTTGTCAAATGTTACAACAGGGTCGTTGGACAATTGGAAATGGAGAAATCAAAATGAATAAAGCAACAAGAACATCTTTACACGCAATGCGTAAATCAGAACTAATTGACTTTACGTGGAACCTTATTCATCATTACAATGAGGCTCTCAGGCGTTCGGATGATTTGCAAATGATGAAAGATTATCTCGAGCGTTTGCTGTCTAAGACTCGTGAGCAGGCTGGCAACATTCGCACAGGAGAGGGCGAGCAAGTAGGCTAAAACCCAATGCCCATAAGGGTTTGCGGGTGGTGGGTGATTGTGGTATACTGATACCCGGCGCAGGTTGGAGTGTAAGACGGTCTTACACTTTAGCCCGTGACCGAGAGCGCATTGGTTTGCTAGTGCGTTCTCGGTCATGTGTGGGACTTCCATACATGCGTACACATAAACAGAAAGAGGTTGGTAATGCCAATTATAAATCAAGAAGAGGAGCCAGGTTGGGAGTGTCACGACTGTGACGACATCATCAATGATGACAACTCACACGGCAGCGAGTACGACAGTTACGACAATCAGCGTTGTTTAGATTGTCACCGTCAGTTTGAAGCCGAGTGGGAAGAAAACAACCCAGAAGACGAGGAGGACAACAGTGAGAATGGATTAGTTCATTCTTATTCATACAGACCTCGTCCGTCGTTTCTCAATTCTGATGGTACAGCATCAAGGTATGCCTCAATGTCCAGCGTGAATGCTGACGGTACAGGCAGACCTGAGTTGTATCTCGGGTTTGAGCAAGAGGTTGAGTACCGTAATCATCGTTCGTTCAGTCGTCGTGATGGTGCAATCAAAGTTCTTGCCTCAATGAACTCGGGTTCGACCGAGGATGTTGTGTACCTCAAAGAAGATGGTTCAATCAGCAACGGATTCGAGATTGTTTCGCATCCGATGACGATTGACTATGCAATGAACCATCTGAATTGGGCTGGTATCACAGCACTCAAGGGTATGGGCTTTGAGTCATGGAACGCAAGTTCTTGTGGCTTGCATGTTCACATGTCTCGCAATGCTTTCGCAGATGACAAGCATCTGTTCAAGTTTGTGAAGTTCATCTACTCTAATCGTGTTGACTTGGTCAAGTTCGTTGGACGTGAGTCGTCCTATGCGAAGTTTGGCTTAGACAACTTTGTTAGTTCGTGGATGGATTACGACACGGGCACACGCAGTCAGAAATCTTTGATGAGCATGCTCAAGGACCGCGACACAAACAATGACCGTTACTGTGCAATCAACATACAGAACGCCAATACTGTTGAGTTGCGTTTCTTCAGACCGTCACTCAATGTGACTACCGTTCAGGCTGCATTGCAATTCTGCAAAGCATCCTTTGATTACACAGATATGCTCAGCACTAAGGAAGTTGTTGGCAATAACGCTTTGGCGTTTATGTCGTTCCGCAAGTGGGTGCGTAACCGTATAGATAAGTACGAAGTGCTTGACACTCGTATCACAGAGCGTTGTGGTGCGATGTTGGGTGAAGACTTTTAAACATACAAACAACCGTGGGGGCGCAAGCCCCCACAGAAAGGACACATAACATATGTGTTTGCTAACAATGATTCCAGATTACGTCACACCGGACATGGAGCGATTTCGTATTGCATCCCTGAACAACCCTGACGGATTTGGTTTCGCAATATCAACAGGCAAAAAAATCATCAAGGCTCACAGCATGAACTTTGAAGAAGTGGCAAACAAGTTTACCGACTTGCGTGCCACCAACAAGGGTCCTGCTCTGTTCCACTTTCGTTGGGCTACTCACGGTGCGGAGACATTAGATAACTGTCATCCGTTTGCACTCGGTGACGACCCCAGTTCAGTTATGGCGCACAACGGGATACTTCCTGTTGCGATACCGAAAGGTGACAAGCGTTCAGACTCGAGAGTGTTTGCAGAGGATGTCATGCCAGGTATTGGTGGCATCACATCGCTTGATGACAACGACTACTTTGCCAAGTTAGCCCTGTGGGCTGCTGGTTCTAAGTTGGCGTTTCTTACCGTTCATGATGAAGCCAAGTTTGATTGGTACATCATCAACGAGAAAGATGGTCATTGGGACTCAGATATGTGGTGGTCCAATAGTTCATACAAGCATGCACCCATCGTATATTCAACACGACCATACAGCGATGCTATTGGTTGGAGCGACAGTTGGGATTACGGCTACAAGTCGTACTCTGGCTATTCCAGTTCCACTAGTGGTGTTCATGTAGCGACTGAAGACTACGACGATGAAGCGGGATTGCTAGAAGCAGATGAATTGGATAAATGCTTAGAGCAGTTTCAAGTGTTCATGACCGACATCGGTGCAGGTGGAGTGCTCATTGAGTGCTACTCATGTGCTGCATCAGAAACAACCAGTGATGTGAACTGTTTACAAACGCATTGCAATGCTTGCAGTGCATGTTTGTTCTGTGGTTCGGATTACGGTTGCACCTGTTGGGACGCATTGGAGGGTGTTGAGATGATTGCAGAAGTTGAGCAAGAGCCAATACCAATGCCAATGTCCATCAAAGAAACGTACACAACAACTCATCCAAGTTATTACTAAACACACAACCGTGGGGGCGCAAGCCCCCACAGAAGGGTACACACAAATGAATGAACAAGAAAAAGAAGAACAGATATTCGGACTACTACTAGAAAGGTACGAGCAAATGACTTCAGAAGAAAAGGCACAGCGGATATTTGATGCGTTTCAGCGTGGGTTTGCTAAGACAAACGTAACGCTTACACGGGTTGAGTTCCTTGACCTGATACCGGATGAACTCAAAGAAAATCCAACACACAAAGAAGGAGAAAAGAAATGACAACAATTAGATTGGTTCCATCAACAATGGACTTAGATGTACGCATTGACCCATCAAGCCTCAGTGGTTTGTTTGATGAGTCTGTGGAAACTATGGTTCATCAGCGTGTGGACGCAAACATGATTGGGCTACAGGAAACAATCATGGAGAACACCGTTGAAAATGTTATTGACAACTCAAACTTTCTCCGTCGCATCCGTGACTGGGCGATTGAGTCCATTGACTTCGGTGACATTGCTATGCGCTCGGCAGAGTACATAGATGCAGAGATGTTGGAGAATGCTTTGTCTACGGATAGGTTTATCCGTACACTTACTGACACAACACGCTTCAGAAATGTTGTGCGTGGTGCTGTAGATACATACATGACAAATGTGAGTATCACGTCATTGGTTCAAGAGGCGGTCAACACCGCAATGCTCAATGTTGTGAACGATGCATCAGAGCGTGCAGTTACACTCATTCAAACTCGTCTCAATGCGAGGTTGGATGTCTGAGTTCAAATTCGTACTTGACATAAACAAAGCAGAATACGCTACGAGAGGTAGTTGTTTAGGTCATCCTCATAACCTGTGGTTCCCCGAATTGGGGGACCCAGGTAGTGGTGCTATGCAGGCAAAACGTATTTGTTCTACCTGCCCAGTAAAAGTAGAATGTCTCGAATATGGTATTGACACAAAGTCATACGGTATTTGGGGTGGCATTACTCTACGCAATGGAATACCAAATAGAAAAAGAGGAAGGAAGCCAAATGCAAATAAGGCAGAATTGGGTGTGCAAAGTCTGTAAGCAGATTTTGACCACCTTCATACCACTTAGGGAAACCCCTAAGTGTTCAAACAAACATAAGCCAACAGACATGGAGAAAACAAAATGAAAAGCAAAATGGACATATTCAAAGCAGTAGACGAGCAGGTGGAGAAGTATGTTGTCAAGAACTTTGATGACATCTACACACTTGGTAAGGCACAACTATTCGGCATTGACATCTACAAAACGGTAGACCCAATCGTTCAAAAGATTGGTGACCACGCAGATGTGTATGACATGCTGAATCCGATGCATGCAATACTTGGGGCAGACTATGATGCCTTTGGTCTTGTGACCACCGGATGGGCTGCACCAACCGTAAATGGTGAAGACAATGGTGTCAAACCTTCTGAACATCCTGAAAGAGTACGGGTTCGCCTGTTCTCTTTTTGTGATACAGATGGTCGTATTACATCTTCGTTACGATTTGCCAATAAGGAAGGAGAAGTCACATACGACGAGAATCAGGCTCGTGGTTCCATGAGGGACGCCATGCTTGATTTTCACCACATAGCCGAGACTTGTCGCCTTGTGCGCTCAGGTAAACTTGCAGTAGCCAGTGGAGAACTGGGTGAAGTACCTACACAGAAAGAAGACTTTTAATGTCAACACCATATAGAAAAGAAGAACCAACGCTGGAGGTGACGCTGACATTGTCAGAGTTGCGTGCAGTAATCAAGTCCCTGTCCATTGGGGTAGACCAACTATCCAAAAAACAAATGCGTCAGGGTGATACTGGTAGACGGGCAACTTCTGTCTACGAGGAATACGAGTTGCTTCTGTCTGCTAAAGCAGAGATGGAAGATGTCTTATCCGCCGTACTAGGGGAGAAACCTTGATAGCAAAAATATTAATTTCATTATCTGTAATCGTGGGGGGCTTCGTGCCCCCCACTTCCGCATTCGAGTACCCGTCAGTGAAACCACCAATGACTGCTAAGTGTCCCCAATGGTGGGACACGGCTGTATCTGTTGGATGGTTACGCAAGAACCTGGTCACATTAGATTTTTTGATGTGGCGTGAAAGCCGATGCGATGCATCAGCGTTCAATCCGAAAGACCCAAACGGTGGGTCTAGGGGTCTTATGCAAATCAACGGGTTCTGGACTCCGTGGCTTCGTTCTAGGGGCGTCCTAAAGCGTTCTGAGGGGCTGTTCAACCCCGAGGTGGCACTTAAGTCGGCTTTGGAGATTTATGGCTACGGAAACGAAATATACGGAAACGGCTGGGGTCCGTGGAATCTTTAAATACCCTCACCCCCGTGCCCCACCCATGTGATACTGTGGGGGGGGTAGGGGGGGGACAGCAAGTAACTCGCCTTGCGAAGCAAGGACGAGTTCGGACGCAGACAAACAAACAAAGGAGAAATAGATGAGGATAGAAAACGATAATGGTACATCCGTCAACCGTATCTATGTCAGACAGTCTTGGCTTGGAGATGCGTTGATGTGTCCAGAGCGTGCAAGGCTTGGTGCTCTACATCCGGAACTGCGTCGTGAAAACGATTCAGCAATGATGGGCACTGCTGTGCATGTTGGTATTGAAGCCGTACTTAACGGTGAACTAGACCCACAATATATTGGTGACCACGCTGTTGAGTCATTTCGTTGGACAGAAAAAGAAATGAACGAGGCTGGCAAATACATCAACGTCACCAACACAGACCCAAAGAACTGGAACAAACACATTGACTCGATGGCTAACGCATGGGTACGAGACATCTACCCCCATGTTCCTGCTGGTGGTCAAACAGAGTTCAAGTTCGCAACCAAAGTTGCTGATGTAGAGAACTCTGCGTTTCAGTACGAACTTTGGTTTGAGGGAACAATGGATTACTTTCACCCTGAAAGTATTTGGGATTGGAAAACTGCTGCACGAAAATATTATGAAGCAGAGAAACAGTCACAGAACATTCAATCCTCTGTCTACGCAATCTCGGCTGTTAAGATGGGTCTCACCAACTTTGATGTTAATTTCAACTTTGGTGTAATGATTCGCAACGCTTCTTCCACCGGTCAAGTTGTCGGTGTAACAAGAACAGAGGGACACGGAACATGGATTGTTCAGCAAGCAACATCTTTGGTCAACACTTTGTTGACCGTATCACAGAACTTGCCATCGGAAAGATGGCTAGTAAATGACCAACACTTTCTATGTTCACCGAGATGGTGTTCGGTGTGGTCACTATGTAAGGGTTCACACATAAGTGTGGGCGACAACAATGCCGAGGAGGCAAACTAATGGATAAGGACAGAGCAATTATCACACAGGTCTGCGCAAAGATTGCGTCAGACATGACCGATAAGACAAAAGATGTGGACACACGAATTAGTGAGTTTGCAGTTTTGTTTTCCACTGTCACAGACATCCTCATTGAGTCAATCTATGGGGAATCAACACAGGCAACAGCAACAGCACAAAACAACAACGTTGTTCAGATGATTAAAGAATCATTTTCGGGTTCAACCGAAGTATCATCCGAGCAATCCAAGTCAAGTGGTTCACTAAAAATTGTGGGCAAACAGCACGGAGACATTCCCGACTGGCTCATCAAAGCGTGCAAGCGTGATGGTGTAGACAAGGTGTATGACAACCGTGATGGTCTAGAAGCAAACGCAAAGCGTCCACACTTCAAAGCCGTAGAGGCTGAGAAGGCTTACTGGCCCCCACGAGCCAAGTAATGAAAATGACCGCAGAGCAAATTGCTGCGGGCTGGGAATCGGTGGGGCGACCACAAGTCGCTCCACCTTCCGAGTATCGCATGTACTCGCCGTTGGCGGACTCTGTTGACTCATTCGTAAGATGGGCGCAGACACCACATGAGAGAGTGCATTTAGGCATAGACAAAATTGACGCAGAGATGCGTGGAATTGCGGCAGGTGAAATCTGCATGATGTTGGGCTTCGCTCACGGTGGCAAGACACTCTTGCTACTACATGCACTTCGCAACAACCGTGACAAACACATCGCTATGTTTATTCCAGACGAGCCCAAACAACTCGTCCTCACCAAACTCACCTGCATGCATCACAACATTGATGCACGAGAACTGGAAGCACGAGTAGCCCGTGACGACAAAGACGCCATTGACCTACTCCGACAAACAGCGGAAGAAGGTTTCCCAAACCTTGCCGTGTTTGACCAGCCACTAACTTCATCAGACATGGAACGGGGTTATAACGAACTCTGTGACGTGTGGGGTCAAGTGCCAGACTTGGTAGTCGTAGACTTCCTAGACTTGGTAGAAGCAGGAGAAACAATACCGGACAAAGCAAACTTCCTGAAAGGGTTTGGGCGTAGACACAACATCCCAATGTTGGTTCTGCATCAAACATCTAGGTACGCAGGTGCTGACGGTGCAAAAGTTTCAATGTCATCAGGTGCATTCGGTGGTGAACAACAAGCGACATCAATCATTGGTGTAAGGCGCAAGAAATATCAGATTGCTGCAGAAATTACGGAACTCATAGAGAAACTTGACCGTTCACACTCTGAACGAGCACAAGACAGACTCGACGAATTGCGCTATGAAGCAAAGGTTCACGAATACACCGTGACCATCAACCTGCTAAAGAACAAGCGTCCTGCTGGACAACTTGTAGATGACATCCACTTTGAATTGGATGTCCGTACAGGTCGTTTAACAGACTTGGACACAGCACTGCCACAGCAGTATCACCAGTTGGGACTACTTCATGAATGACCCAACAGAAATATTCATGTCGTTGTTTGGTGGCAGAACTGATGCATACGGAACATGGGAAGGTGGCTCAAATAAGTCGCCAGTGTCATACGAAACATTCGCTAGACATCTATACGGCGAAGAACTCATCGGTATCTATCCCCTGACAGACGGTTCATCCGTCCGTTGGGGATGTTCCGACATTGACATTGATGACATTGACTCGGCACGAAACCTACAAACTGCACTCAGAGTTAAGAGTGTTCCATCGTTTGTGGAAAAAACTGTGAGAGGTTTCCATGTGTGGGTGTTTGCCAACGACTGGATTCCAGCACCAATCATGCGCCGAGCCTTTCTGTCTGCGCACGAAGTAATCGGTTTGCCCCCCAAAGAAGTAAACCCAAAACAGGAAGAAGCAACTGGACTGGGCAACTATGTCCGACTTCCATATCCCGGCGGAATTGACGCCATACCAGAAAACAGATACATGCTATTCAAACAGGATGACACACCAATGACACTCAAACAGTTCCTAGAAAGTGCACAGGAGTCAAGGGTTAACATAAATCTTTTGCGACCTCTTGCAGAAAAGCATAAACCAAAAACAAAAATGTTGTTTGATGCAACATCAGTTGCAACAAACCATTTTGTTAAAGATGCACTCAAATTGGCAAGTGGTTACTCTGCCAACATTTGGCGCAACGGGGTACTACCTGGCAATGACCGTTCTAGAACCCTTTGCAAGATGGTTCACCATCTCAGGGACGACGGAGTTTCAATGGGGGATGCCTACATCATCCTTGTTGACGCAGACAAAAGGTGGGGCAAATACCATGAGCGTGCCGACTGTGTTGAACAGTTGACAAAAATAATAGAAGACTGCTACGGTCTGCAAAATAGTGTAGAGTTCAGTCCATGAAAAAGTATCAGTACCATCAAAACCTTGCCGTAAGACCTAAGGCAAAAGCACGACCACGAATGACAAGAACAGGTCGTGCCTACACACCTAAAGCAACAGTGGACTACGAGAAGTCAATAGCAGACTTGTACGCTGGACCACTATTCGAGACAGGTCTTTTGTCGGTGAAGTTGCGTTTCACAATAGAAGGAACAGAAATAATGATTGAACCAGTAATTCACAATCCATTAGTTGATGGACCAAAAACAAAACTCACAGGCGACATAGACAACTATGCCAAGTCTGTGCTTGACGCACTTAACGGTGTGGCATACACAGATGACAAACAGATTGTTTGCCTGTATTTGGAGAAAGCATAATGAAAGAATCTAGATGGGACTTTCCAGCAGAACGTAGATACAACTTTTCGGACGACATGAAGTTCGGAAGCAAAGGTGAAGAACTAACACGAAACTTTTTGCAATCAATAGCAGACGGTTCATTTGAAGTTAAGACAGACCGATACCGAAATGGTCGTATGGTTGTTGAGACACAACAAAACCCAAGAGAAACAGGTTGGAAAGATTCTGGACTGTTTGTTACCGAAGCAAAATGGTGGGTGTACATCTACTGTCTTGATGGTGGAATGATTGCGGTATCTGTTGACAGACTTAAACGATACATTGCAACCCTTCCAGCCGGCAGATTAAAAAAGTTTGCATGGAACTCAAATAATCCAACAAAAGGATTCTTGCTATTACCCGAAGAAGTAATGGACATGCTAATTAACCCCGAGTACGACGCTGAAGAATAGAGAAATATCCCTTAATCCCTACCACGCAAGTACGTTGCGTGGTGGGAGACGACCTGAAACGCCAATGGAAGCCCTAATGATGGCTGGTGTTGGTGAAGCAACTATTGAGTCTGTTCAAGAATTGCAACCATTACGAGAAGCCATTGCTTCTTGTATAGAGCAACTAGGAGAACAAGATAGGTTTATCATTGATGCACTTAACTCAGAAATGGTGTCTTTGCAGGAACTTGGTGAACGCCTTGGTGTCACGAAAACACACGCCTGGCGTCTGAGAAACTCTGCATACGAACGACTACAATCAATTCTTATCAAACATCCAATAATTAGAGAGAGGCTTAACCTTGACGACAAGACAGATAACAGTGGGTTTTGATGTTGAGGTTAGTCCGCAAACGGTTGCTAAAATTCTTGCAGCGCATTACGGCGACGTTACTGTGGGTCAAGGAGTATCGGAAAACGGTATGCCCTACGGGTTCATATATGTTGCTAATAAGAAAAGGAAAAAAAAACATGTCTGACGAATCATCTTGGATATATGACATCATCCCCGAAGCGCAAGCAAAGGAAATGAACGAAAAAGGTGAGAAGATAAAAGACTTTATGAACAACGGAGTCACCGTTGTTCTCAGTGCAAGCAACCAGTCAGCAATAGAAATATGTCAAACATGGCAACACTCGCTATCGGGCGACCCGTTTGCATGGGTTAAAATAAGTTCATTTATGGCAGGACTAATAGAAACAATTGAACAACACCTATTTGAAGAAGGAATCAATCCATACGAGGAGGAAGTATGAAAGCACTCAAATGTAAATGGGATTTAGTATCAGTCCATTGGACAGATGCTTTTGACGGTGAGAACGGTTGGACAGACATCAAAGACTACAAACCTTTCCCACGCACAGTTGTGACAGTAGGTTGGTTGTGGAAAGATTGTTTGGAGGGACATGTCACGTTGGTGACATCGTACTTCCCCGATGAAATAGAAAATATGAAAACGGTTGGTATGCCAACACACATCCCTAATGGGATGGTAATTTCACAAACAGTTCTTAAGCAGGCTTCGGTGTTTCTTCCTGAGGCTCAAGTGAAGGAATTACAAGTTGAGCAAATGCTTTCCGCATTTTCTCAGCGGAATCAGCCATCTCTGGAGATACTTCAAAATGTAGCCAGTCCCCCGAGCCACCTCCGTGAATAGTTTCTTTCTTATAGTTTGACCAAGCATCACGGTCACACATCCAAGCACGACCATGAGGCTTTACGATGTAATCAAAAACTGCTTCAAGTCCCAACGCATCAGCGTTGGCAACAATAATCTTTAGAACACGCAGAGCCTCGAGCCTCCCGTTCTTGATACCCTTCTTAGGTGGCATGTGCCTGAACGATAGGTCAACTGCACGCCCAGTTCCGTGAACACTCATTGACTCTTTGCCCCTCATCGGGCGAACACCAAAGTCACCGTTATTCCAGAGTGCACCATTTGACAATTTGATTGTCTCGTCAATGAATACTTTCATACCGGGGCGGAGACATTTCGCTGCACCATCTTTGTTTCCTGTGTAATGCCGTTTCATCCGTTTACCGCCTTGTTCTTGGAGACCTCTTTTGCAATAAGTCCTTTTAGTTTATTAAGTTGTGCTGCTTGCATGTTCTCACCGTATTCTTTTACTGGTGAACCGAGCCAACCAGCAAGCGCATTATTGTTTGTTGGATTTTCTGTATCAACAGTTGGGGATAGTCTTTCCAAACTTCCAAGAAATGGAATTAAGTTTCTTAAAGCATAATACTTGTCATCTTGAACAAACTTTTCTCCAGCAGCATTAGTGCTACCCATACCAAGTTGTTCTAACAACGGTTGAAGAATGTTTTGAATACCACCAGACACCTTTACAGGGTTCTCACTAAACGGTCTGTTGTTAAAGAAACTTTTACCAGCAGCGAGTTCCATTGGAACACGCAGTAATGGGTTCATGTCACCCAATAACTTCCTTGGGTTTTCCAAATCGTTAATACGTTTGTCAATTTGGGTGAAACCAAATTCTGGGTTTGCGTAAAGGTTGTTTCCAAACGGCAACTTAAACGCCCCAGACAGTTGCATGTATTCTGGAAGAATAGTCTCATCATTGTCATCTTTAAGGTTTCTCTTAATTGCACGATACACACCGTAAGGCTTTGGGTTTGTCCACATGTTCATCATGTGAACTGGAAGACTCCTTGATGTCCACATCCAAAACGGGATAATCTGACGAATGATTTCATCAGCACTGGAGATGTCTTCGTAATCAATAAAGAAACGAGAAGTTCGTGCTGTTGCTTGCTCGACTCCAAGCCCCTGCTTGGAGGCGTCATAACCAAAAAGAAATCTTGAAAAGTTGTCTGACGCTTGTCCTGCTGATTTAGATTTGTTAACAACAAAGTTGTTTGACATTCTGTTGTTTCCACGAATCCCATCAAACAAGAACTCAAACAAACCACCGCCAGAACCGAATACCGAATCACGAGCAACCTGTGCATGCTTGGCTTGCTCTGGTGCAAGAGAAGTTAAGAACTGCTCCCAAGACTTGCCGTTTCTCGAAGCCTGACCCCAAGCATTTGTAACCTGCAAACCCTCCATTAAATATCTTGGGTCTCCACCACCAGCAAAATGTTGCACAGCGTTGGAGATTGCGTTCCTCACATGAAAACCAGGACTCAATGTTGCGTATGCCTTGAAGAACTTGGTGTACCCACCAATAAGCCTAGACAACTCTTGAGCCATTAAAGGAGATTGAATCCTGTTGACGTTCTCGTACAGTTTTGCAAGTTCCGGATGAACCTGAATGTTTGGGAATCTTTCTGCATCAAGGTGCACCCAACCATCTTTCATGGTTGAAATCATGGCACCCCAACCTTCGGGAAGCGACTCAACTCTTTCAAAACCTGGAAGCAAAACGGTTGGGAAACCGCTTGCAGCCAAATGCAAAGACGTTGCTTTTTGCAAAAGAATATTGGCAGCATCTGCGTTAGCGGTGCTTTCCAAGTGAGCAGCCTTTAGCGCAATGTATTGCTTAGCCCAATCAGAAAAAGTTTTATCAACTTTTCCATTTTCTGCAAAAGCAAAATTGCCCCACACGGTTACCTCATCAAGAAGTTCTTGTGCAGCCTTATTCCACTCAAGTGTTTCTGGTGTCTGTGTAGCAAGACTCCTGCTTTGGTCCATTAAAATTTTAACTGCACTAATTCTTTCTTGTACTTCGGACAACTTTTTGGCAGAAGTAAGGTTATCAAATGCTGCATAGTCAAACATAACAACAGCCTTGTGAAGCGCATCTGTTGCGTCTGTAAGTTTGGTTTTTGTTTTTCGTATAGGAGCAATTGCCTTTTGTGCATCTGCAAGCATCTTTCCAGCAGGAGATGTCGGAGCAGTACCTTTTATTAACTTACCTTCACGAGTAAACGTATCTTGTGATGTTCCAGCAAATGCTCTTGCCAAAGTATCTTCCGCATTTAAAATTGCAGCACTGTTATCTGGCAAATTAGAAATTGTTTTAAGAACTTCATTCCTCTTTACCAATATGTTTCTCAAGTTTTCTTTTGCATCGTTAAACATCATAACTTTTACCTGTTGGCTTCTTGCAGACTCAAAACCTGCAGCCAAATCTTCAAGAACTTTTTTAAATTGTTTTGCGTCAACAACAGAAGATGAATTGGTCTTAAGTTTAACTTCTCGCACAAGACGAATAAAAGCCGTTGCATCTGCAAGCATTGGGGATTCACCAGAAGCAGATGGTCTTAGTGTTGCAACAATTGACTGTGCATAATCATCAATCGAATCAAGTTCTGCTTTGATTTGTTGTTGAATATTTTTCTTTTGTGTCTGCAAAGCCGCACGACGTTGTATTCTGTCTGCGCCCTCAACGGTCAATCCCTCTTGGATGTCGCCTACGGTTCTTGACGACCTTCTTTCAAGGTCGTTAATTTCTTTGCTCAATGACCTTATTTCAAGATTAATTTTCTTAATGTCGGATTCCATTTGAGAAACATTTCGTTGAGAAGCACGAACCGCTCCCATCCCAGAATCACCTGCTGCATATTTTGGAGTTGGCAACTGCGAAGTTTCGCCAACTCGCAACACATCTGTTGCTTCTCTTGAAGCAGTTTGCAACCCAACAACATCTTCAGCAAATCCAACCGGGTCAACAGCGTTATATTGTTCCCTCTTAATTTCTGCAATTCTTTTTCTTGCCCGTGTTATTTCAGTTAAAATTGGTTCAAATTCTTCGTTAATTCTTTTAAAGTAATTTGCGCCAAGAACAACAGAATCTGCAGCACTCACAGTTTCCATATAAGATTTTCCAGAACTAAACGCCCAACCATCTTTTGTCCCAGCAACTCTTTTAGCAACACTTTCCGCAGACGAAGCAAGGGGTTTACCATCTTTGGAAACAGAACCCTGCATTCTTTCTACAAGTGCTTTAAGAACTTTTGACGAATCAAAAGTTCCGTCAGCCTGTGGTTTTATTCCAAGAGCCCTTGCAACCTCGGGCGTACCGGCAAGTTCAACAAGTCGGTCAATCTTTACAGAAGCAGTACCAGATACTGTTATTTTCTTTTGATGAGCCAACAACTCATTCATTCTTCTGCTTGCCGTTTCCAGTTTTGCTTTAACATTAGTTCTTCCTGTTTGGTCAAGAAGATTGCCACCCCGTCCGCTAAGTCTTGTTTTCAAGCCATTAATGTATTCCTGTGTCTTGGCAATTTCGCTACGGACACGAGCAAATGTGTATGAATCCAAAGGCTGTCTAGCCATTGCGTTTCTCTGTTCACGAAGCGCAAGTTTTCTATTTGTTGCACTTACACGTGCAACCTGATGTTTTACTTGTGCAGATTTGGAAAGTTTTTTGTATTCGTTTGTTCTCTGATACGCAAGCAGCGATGCTTCATCGCTCTTTGCATCAAGAAATTCTTTTTCAATGTTTACCAAAGTTCGTTCATGGGGAGCAATTGGCAAAAACAAAGAATCCCATTCCTCTTTGCTAAACGCAAGAGGAGAACCATTGGGCATTGTAAAGTCAACAATGTTGTTTGCTTCTGCACCACGAACATATTGAACAACTCTTGATGGCTGCTCAATAGGCAGGGTAAGAATAGCACCACCCTCACCACGTCCACCAAGGGTACCACCGGCAATGTTTCTTTGATATATGCTGTATTCACCAGCAGGAGAAATAAGCCAAGTTTCTTTTGGAGTAAATGATTCACCCTTGCGCAAAGACAATTCTTGCAACCTGTTTGCACCACCAAGAGAACCATCTGAAGTTATTGGCTTCAAAACAGTAATTGGTTGGCTAGAACCAACTGCCTGTTGTGCCTCAACAGCACTAATTCTCAAACCATCAGCAGAAACAAAAACATAATCAGCGTCTGTCATGCCTGGAATAAAATCTACTTGTTCCATTTTTACAGCATGAATTGATGTTCCTCTTGGCAAGAAGTCCCATTCAACTTCGCCGTATTTTCTAATACCAGCAATAACCGATTCGCTTCTCGGTCTCTTAGATACGTTTTGACCCATCAACTCAACATCTCGTCCACCACGACCACCAAGAAGACGCTCAATCAAAACATCATCGGTAAGTGGCTCAAATTGTGGGTCACCATAAACATGAGTTTGATAACTCGAGTGAGTTCCCCACTGCGGAGTGCCATCCATTGTGACAACCCTGTCTCCGTCAATCTTTGCCAAAACATCAAGGATATCAAACCTTGCCCTCTGTTGTTGCGCAATAGCGTACTGTGGGTCGTTCCTGAGTCTTGCGGAGACAAGACGAAGTTGGCGCAATTCTTTTAAATCAATTGCTTCTTGTTCCGACAACCTGGCTACTTCAGCCGGCGTTGTCGGTCTTACTCGTAATCCTGCTTTTGTTTGAATTGGTTCCAGAAATCCAAGTTCTTTAACATATGCTATTTGTTCTTCGGTATATGGAAGTCTTTGGTCAAGTTGCGCTAAAAGAGTTTCATCATTAGCAATAAGCCTTCTAAACTTTTCATTTTCTTTTAATTTGTTTGTTAAAACTTGAACTTGTTGTTCAAGTGACTCTGCAAGAAAAACTGGAGAAATTGGGCTGCTGTCTCCCAGTCCATTTATAATGTTTTCGGCAGAAACTCTAGCCAATTGCGGGTCAGCAAGAGCAAGCATGGTTGAACGTCGTTCAATACCAGCCTGTAGTGCTCGTCCAGCCTGAGAGTTAGCCAACGTATTTGTTTTCATTGACGCAGCAAGACGATTTTCGGTGGTGACATTAGATATGCTCCACGGACGCTTAAACCCAGAGTCGCCAACCGACATCGGGGCACCACCAACTGTTTCTGAAAAAAATCGTCGTACATAAAAATTATTGTTATTTGGTTTTATTGCAGAACTAAACGAACTTCCAAAACCAAAAATATCTTTGGCTCGTCGTGTTCTTGACCTTTCAGGTCGTGTTGCAGCACCCACCTCAACAGCCAAGGCAGCACGTCGTTTTTCTGTAGCCAAATCATCATTCATTAATTTCAATTGTTCTTGTAAATCAGATTCGTATTTAGTTACCTGTGCGTCAACATCAGCCCAACTGTAAGATGGTTGGACAATATTATCAACACCATATTGAATTTCAAGAATTTGTGTAGCAAGTTCTCTTTGCTCAAGTGGAGTCATTGTTCCTTTGCCAGCAACAAGTTGTTGTTCAATTCTTCTTACGGTCTTTAACTGCGATTCACTTAAATCAAGTTTCTTTGAACCACGTGCAACTGTGGGTATATCTTCTGCTAATTGTTTTTTAATTTTGGCAATAATTGTTTTTGCATTTTGCAAACCAGCAGAACTTCTAATTGTTGCCTCCTGAGAAGCCTCCGAAGGAATCCCAGCAGTACTCTTAAGAAATTCGTTTCCACCATCAAGAGGGTCTCCCGTTCTCCTCATAGTGCTGGACAAACCAGGAGTTTCTGGACGCACAGATATATCAACAAGAATGTCTGTAAGGTCGTCTCTTATTTGTGCCACACCAGGGTGAGCAAGTTCTGCACTCTTAATTCCCGTTGCCCTTTTAACACTTAGAATTTTTTCAAATTCTGGAAAGTAAGTTTTAATTTTTAATCCATTTGGTCCCTCAAGCAATTTGCGCATTTCACCCGCAAGAGCCTCTGGTTGTTGCGACCTATCTGGCATAGCCAAAACTCTGTCTCGAATTTCTTCGACCAATGTGGTTGCTTCTTGCATTGAACGATTTGATGCGCTCAATGCATCTGCATGAACCTTGGCATTCAAAGCCAACATAACTTGATATTGTTGGTCCCCAAGACCAACAAGATTACTTGAGCCAGTTATGTCAGTAAGTGCAGCATTTAGAGCATTCCAATTTAAGTTTGTTTCCGAAACAACCATTGATATGTCAAGAGATGATTGAAACTCTCTAATCAAATCTGCTTGCGTACCCTGATTTGAAATAATTTCGTAGACATCTTTTTGAACAGGAAGCATGTTTCTGCGTATGCTTGGAATTACCTTTTCTTCAAGGTTGCTTAATCTTTCTGTAAGATTTGCCCTAGATTCAACCAATTCTTTAATTGGTCTAAGTTGTGTAAAAGTTTCTTTAAATTGTACGTCTTGAACCAACATCAATTCTTCAGCAAAATCTTTAAGTTGTTTGTAGGTCATTATTCCACGCATAGATTCAATTACGCCTGGAATTTCTGTTTGCAACAGGTCTCCTGAAAAAAGACCTTCGTTTGCTATGCGGTCTCCTTCAAGACCAAACGACGGTGGCTCAACATTAAATGTAGTATTTTTGCTTGAACGAATTGAAATCAGAACAGAATCAATGTCACCATTGCTTACTACCTCATTTAACTGTAAAGGGTTTCTGTCCAGCAAATCATTAACAAGCACGCTAATACTTTGTCCGGGGGTAATTCCTTCTTGGAAACTTATTTCAGAAATAACACTTTGCAAGTCTTCAAAAACTTGATTTCTTTCAACCATGGCTTTTTCAAGATGTTGAGCAGTTGTCGGTATTCTTCCACCCCTAGCAGCATTTCCAATTTCTGCGTTTAACAACTCAGATTGTTTTCCGCTAAACGTTCCTTCTAAGGCTGACTTCTTAAGGTGTTCGGAAATCTCTGCAGACTTTTCCATCAAAGATTTTAGTTTCCAAAATCTTTCGGCAGTCGCAGAAACCTTGGCAGTTCCTTTGCTACTCTGCAGTGTTGCTATATCTAAAAGAACCTGTGGGCTTGCCTGGGTATCCCTAATTATCAACCAAGCAACAGCCCTGCGCAACTCATCCACCCTGTCTACGCCAACGGTTGACTTAGAAAGAATTGTTCGCACGTCGCCAATTGTCATTTTTTTAAGAGCAGAACTAGAAATTGATTGATATGGGTCAATCATGTTTCTCAACAACGCAACATTGGAATCGAGCGCCTGTGCTCGAGGCCCCCAAAAATCATCAACCCAATTAGCGGTTAATTTTCCCTGAGCATTAGTTGTGCGTGTGTATTTCTTTCGTGCCCCACGAACACCAAGTCCATCCAAAACATTGTTTACAAAATCTCCACCATCTACGGCTTCCATTGCATCTTTAAAGATTTTCTCCAAACCCTCACCCATGCCCAAAACGTTATAAAGTTCCTGCATCTTGTCAAGGTCGTTAACTTTTGTTTGCAATTTTTCCATCAAAAATTTCACGCTAGCCAACTGTTCGGTCATTGCTGCTTTGTTTGTTGCAGTGTCAACAATAACTTGGTCCAATTTATCTGGAACCAATTGTGCAGCATTGTCTGCCAGTGTTGCTCCAGGGGTATAACCATAAGAATCAACAAGAATCCTGTTTACAATTTGACCAATTTCTTCAAAGTCTTTAGTAGCATCAGCCTCTTGTTTCGTAATAAGTTTTAAAATTCCGTCTTGTTCGCCAAGTGTTTTTGATGTTACTTCTCTTTGTGCCACAAAATCTGCATGCACCGATTTAAGTTCTTCAAACAAATCTACAATAATCTTGCGAGCACCATCAAGTTGTTCAGGTGTATCTAATTCACCAGTAAGTTTTGCTGCCTTTTTTTCCAAAGTGTCTAACAACGCTGGAAGTTGACCAACTTTTTCCGATGTTCCAAACAATTTTTCAGTGGTTGTTTGCAACAACCTAGAAAATTGTTTTCCAGTTGATATCTTTTTGGAAATCAAATTAGCAACATCTTTTTTGTGGGCATTCAAAACATCAACATCAATACCGTTTACTTTTCTAATGGTGTCCATTAAGTACGGCTTAGACAGCATCTCTCTCATCATTGCGGCATCGCCCATGGCGGATGCGTAATGGTCTGCATAACGCAACAAAACTTTTCGTGCATCAGTTTCAAACATTGGGAAACCCAATAGTTTTTGCGAAATTTTGTTTAACTCAATTACCGTAACCTGATTAGGTAACAGTTCTTTTGGTCCACCAAGTTCTTCCAAAAATGGTTGCCCAGCCTTAATAGTTCTAGATTTAAAAGAACCAGAAATGTCGTGACCTTTAAATTTTGCATATTGACGAATCAATTCGCTTCGTGGGTTTGCCAAGTTATTTGCTGCAGCCTGTGACTGTTCAGAAAGAACGTGTGGAAAGTAACTATCAATACTGCCAATCTCAAATTCTGGGTCAATTGTTTTCATGACAGATTCAATTTCACCATAAAATTTCTTCATGATTCCGGTCATTTCTTGTGCCAGTTCACGTTCGGCTGCAGGAGCAGACTTTGCCAACTCTTCTCCACCTTGTTCCATTAATCGAGAAACAGAGTGAGCAAACGTTGCCATTTTTTCACCAACAACAAACGGTTTAAGAATTTCTGTTGCTTTAGATTTTACAACACCTCTTGCCATTCTTCCCATTTGGTCTACACCCAATGCAGCAACTGCCGCTGCTGCTTCTTCGCCCGTAAGTCGTCCAGCACGAAGTTCTGTTCTTAATTGACGAACATTAATTTTACCCATCATGCTTGCAGCAACTTCTGCCGTTCTTCCGGGCATGAAAGCACGGGCAATCTTTTTGCCAACACTGGTGTTAACAAACCAAAGTCGTCCACCAATTAAACCTCTTTGACCAAACTCTCCAATAACTTTGGAACCAGGAACCCTGAATCGTGAACCAGCATAATAAATTCCAGGAGGATTTATAGAATATTTTTTTGCAATCTCTTCTGGAATTGCAGACCAGTTACGAGAATAAACACGACCAACAATGTCTCCAATTTCCATGTCACTTAATTTGGCAGCACCCTCAACTAAATTGGCGGTACGCAATTCTTTTTCAACAATAACCGCCAACGCCTCTGCGCCTTGACGCCCGCCAACGTTCTTTCCAAGAATTTGGCGGACAAGTATCTCTGCACCCTCTTTACCTGCAACCTCTGCAACACCCTTAAGAGCAACCTTGGGCAGAATGGTTCCACCAAAAGTTGCCCAGTTAACAGGGTCCAGACCTAAATCAACACCAAAAGCAATAGCACGACCAACATTTCCCTTCATTGGGAAGGCGGTTCCAAAACCAAAATCTTCACTAAACATCTGTTTTGTAAAATCACTCATTGACGCTTTTGTCTTCGCATCATTATCCAAAGCGTCTACTGTTTCTCGAATGCCAGAAATAACTCCGTACAACGGAGTTGACAGAACTCTTCCCGCTGTTCCTAGTGCCTTGAGTGGAAGCAGGGCTGCACTAATGGCTGGGTTCCTTGATGGTTGTGGTGCACCGGAAGCAATTTGCGCAATCTTTTCTGACAAAGATGGAGCCTTACGAATTGAATCAATACCGTAATCCCTTAAACCAAGTTGAGCGTTACGCAAAACAGAAGTTTGCGTACTCTCTGATGGGGCAACATTCAGGCTTGAAGCCGAACGAATGTTGCGCAATCTTTTCTCTAGTTCATCATTTGCGCTAGCCACTATTAATTGCCCTTCAATGCTTTGTAATATGCTGCTAATTCTCTTGCTTTGTCACCCGCTGGAGTTCTTCCGCTATCTGTAATTTTTTTGGTTAAACCTGTATCAACGGTTGCCAAAAACTTAAGAAGGTCGGGATTATATTCTCGTGCCATTGTGCTTTCTCCACCACGTGGACCAACGTAACCGTTGGGCCCACTGGTTGATGTTGTTGGCGTTGTCTTTTCATCTTTTGATGGCAGCGAAAAGTTTGGTTTAAGTTTTCCATCTTTAAGCATTTGATTGTAAACAGTTGGGTTTGTTATTTGCAATAACCCATAGTAATCGGTTGGAATATTTTTTGATTCTGCTTTTAACTTTTCGTAATCACTTTTTGCAAGGTCTGCATTCTTGTTGATTAACGCCAATGCTTTTTTGTACTCATCTCCGCTTCCACCAAAATCAAATTTTTCCTTAGCCGCTGCCAAAGAACTGTTTTTTTGAAATGGTGCATCTTTTGCTTTTGATTCAGCAGCAGAAAGTTTTGTTTGATATATTCTCTTAAATCTATCCTGAAGATTTTTTAACACTGACATATTTCCCGCTTGTGTTTTTACATCAGATTCAAGTTTTGGAACAAGTTCATCACGCAACTGTTCAAGACTATATGTTTTTCCAGCAAGAGTAAAACTTTCTCCGTTGTACATTGCGCTTTTTGCTTTATCCAAAGTATCTTGAGCGTTCATGTTGGTTGCTGGTAATGCTGCCGCACCAGTAACACGAGCAGGCATATCAGCACCGGAACCAACCGCACCCATTTTATACAACGGATTTTGTTTGGCATAATCCGTAACCTGTTTAAATTGGTCTGGAAATACATCTCTCCAGTTGTAAGTTGCAGAAACATCTAATGTTCCGTTTTCACCAAACTTTGTTTCTTCCTCTCTTGCCTGATTTGTGTACGATTGAAATTCGCCTTCCAGCGTTTTTGCATAAGACACATACTCATCAAAAGTCATGTTTGGGTCAACACCAGCAACATTGTTTTGTATTGCAGAAGCAATACCATTTTTAATATCCCAAATAGGGACACCATCAGAAACATCTTTTGCAATACTTTTCATCAAACTGTTTGGGTCCTTAATTGACTCTATTTGAGAGAAGGTAGGCATGTATTTTTCAAACATTCCCGTATAGTCAGGTTTGTCTTTTTCAATGCCAAAATACTCACCAAACATATTTGTAATTTCTTTCTCAGGAACACCCTGAGATTGCAAATACCGTACAAGGGCTAATAGTTGTTCTTGGTCCATTATCGTGTCAAAAACCCTGCACTAAAACTACCTGATGGAAACAAATTCTTAAGCACATCATCCATGTTGTTTCCCTCATTAACAATAGGACTATTCGTAACGGCAGGTGGAACACTCTTGGAAACATCAATTCCCAAACCAGCAAGCATTGTTGCAAAATCTGTTTTCCTTTGTTGGGAAGCACTTTGTGCAGCACTTCTTTGACCAGCAATTGTCTGCGCAAGTTGTTGTAGAGCATTAGAAGCAGAAGACCTTACACCACCTTCATAACCAGCACGTTGAGACAACAAACCCTCATTGGCTGAAGTTCTTGCAGTCCTGCCTTCAACTTGGCGACCCTCGTTGCTTTTCTTTGTTATTGCACCAAGAACTCCAAGTAGATTTTTAAACTGTGAAGAAGTATCTGCCATAGTTGCGTTAGATGCGGCCAACTGGCTGTCTACGCTAGGAGAACTAGCACCATAGGCACTTAACACTTGTGCAAGGTCGTTTCCAACCGTTGGGTTGGAAACAGCGGTATTGCCAAAAAAATCTTGTTGAGGCTGAGACAGATAGGAGTCAAGAGTGTCGTATGCAGTATTTGTTTTTGTATCTGCAAGGTCAAATCCAATACCAATTTCTGAAAGTGCCCTTCTTGTTTCCTCGTCAATTCCCTGTTTTGAAGAAGTTTCAAAATTAGAAATATCACCCAAAACAGAATCAAGATTGTCGTAACCACCAGAATTGTATAAACCTAATAAGGCTTGATTAGTTTTGTTTGTTTTGTCTGATGTTGCTATTTCAAGTGCACGCTGATAATCTCTTTCTTCTTCTTTAAAAGACTTATCCCAATTAAATTTTTGTTGTGCAAGAATTTCCGATGCTGTCAATTTTTTTCCAGTATTACCAGAAATTCCACCACCCGAAATTTTTCCAGCATCATCAATAATCTTTTGTGCATCACTTTCTGCACTCATTGGTCTGTACATACGTGTAGCCATTAGTAACTCCCGCTTCTAGCCCTAAGAATTGCTCGAGCATCCTCTGCTTGTTGTGCCGCTTTTTCCATTTCTAAATCTGCATTTTGTGACGCATATTGAGTGTCAAGCATTGTGTCACCCAAATTCAATCTGTCCAAATCTCCAGAATAACCACTTTCAAGTTTAGAAAAATCTTGGATTCTCTGGTTGGCAAATTCTTGCAAACCAGACCTTTGCGCACCAGATTTTACGTTTGCAGAATTAAGACCCCTCTGACCATACGCAGACAATAGTGCAGGAAGACTTTTTGAATATTGTTGTGTCAAATCTTGTCTAGCATTATCTGCTTTTTGTCTATTTAAAAATTTGTCAAACACATTCATTGCTTTTGAAACCGAATAGGAATCAAACATTGTTCTTTTTTTATTTAAATAACCAGTCATGTCGTAAGCCATTAGAAATTACCTTTGTATCGAGTATCCTTGCTGGGAATTGGACGTTTCTTTAACTCTTCAATATCTTTGCGCATAGAATCAATAGCCTGAATCAATGCAGATACAATGACACGAATAGCAACAGCGTCAGAAGAATTAAGCGTTGTTACGGCAGGGATTGACAGTGGTTCCATCATGAGAATATTGATGTCCCCAAAACAATCTGGTCACTGTCACCACTCACAGGACTAGCCAACTTAATAGAAGTAATTGCACCATCAGCAATAGCAGCAGTTTGAATTGCGCCAGCAGTAATGTTTGTGCCTGCTTGCAGTGCGTCAACAAAGTTTTTGACAGCAGTAAAGTTGCCATTAACCTCGGCGGCTTCGGCAATAGTTGCGTCAACAAATGTATTCGGAATAGTTAGAGCCATTATCCAGTGACCTTTCGATTATTATATTTATAGGCAATACTGTCAATGCCCCATTCGCCACCAGTCGGACCGGTAAACAATAATTGCACACATCGTGCCAACCCAAGATTGGAACCACGACGAACCTCTGCACCTTTGGCAATAACACCCCAGGTGCCACTTCCCCAAAGCATTGTTCCCCACTGCCCACCACTAGCAGAAGCGGGAAGAACAATATCAATGCTCTTGCGCTCGTTACCAGCCGCTTCTTCAAAGTTGTGAAACACTTTGACATTCAATGTGCGTTGTGTGTCTACCTGTTTTAGAACAAAATCTGGTCTACGAAACATCTTCTTCATTGAATAATTGTTTCCGTCAACCCAACCTGTGCGATAATACGTTGCAAAGTTTACTTCTGCCTGGCTAATAAAATCTGTCTCAGAAGAGAACACTTCCACCTCCAACACTCTTGGGAGTGTTGGATGCGCAAGAACGGGTACGCTCACACCAGCAGTAGTTTTAAAGTCTGCTCCACCAACAAGACCATAACCATCTGCAGACGAAAGCCTGTTCCAAGAACCACCCTGACCAATACTTGGGTCATAAACAAGATTTGTAGTTACTTCAGTAGCAGCCACACCGGTTGAGTAAGGTACGGCAAGCCAAACTCTACGGTTAACATAAGACACACTTATTTTGCTGCTGTAGTTATTGTTAATGTATCCAAGTGGATACACGGCTTTAAGGTTCTGAAACAAATCAACAACAGTGTTTCCGTTGTAATAAAACAATCCTTTAAACCCAACATAAAAATACACACCCTGTTCGGATGATGCAATGTGGGTTGGCAAATCTACACCAAGGTTGGATGACAACTCAACAACATTGTGGTCGGTTGAGTCGTATCCAAACAAAACGTAAACAGCCTGTGGCTTAAATATAACCAAGTGTCCAGCAACAACAGCAAGACCAGTAATACCGTTACCACCACCATTAAAATCAATATAGTCAGCGGTTGACCAATCTTCAGACAAACCTTCTTGCGACCAACGCAAACGATTTGGATAAACAGTTCCATTCTCTTTTGTGTTTGCAACAAACATTTTGTTTGTATGTTGAATAACATGTTCTGCTTTGGGAAAATATCCGCCAACAGGAGTAGTTTGCCACGTTGGACCACTTGCGGTCAACGCAGTTGCATAAGTGTCAGTAACCTTCCACTTATATGTTGCAACACCAGCCTGACCAGTTGTCATATACATCGTGTCGCCCCACTGGGCAAGCGATGAACCACTTGTGCTTGCGGAGACAATAGGTGTGCCGGAACCAAAATCCAAACGAGTAAAATTTGTACCCGTACTTTGATACACAGATGTCTCCGTAGTCAACATCAAATACTGTGACGACCCTTTAAACCATGTAAGACGCTTTGGAGCCCAAGTGCCAGATACACCAGTGGTGTTAATCTCCCTAAACGCTCCACGACTAAATAATCCACCACGAGGGTCAATTTCTACATTCAACATGTCGGGAGATTCGTTCTTGGACAACTGAAACTGGTCTGCCCTAAGATTGAGACCACCAGTGAAATCGTCGTATCGTTCAATAAGAATCTGTGGCATTACAAGGTCCTACCAAGAGTCTGCAACCAACGCTTCATTGTTGGATACTGTCTTCCACCGGACATAATAACTGGCTGTGCACTTGATGCTTTCATCAAGTCACGGCGAGCAAAAGCAACGCCCTCTTCAAACGACTTCATATACATATTGGAGAGGTCAGAGTCCTCTTGACGCTGATACACACGAGCAAGAACAAAGTAAGGCAAAATGGCATGAAAAAATTCATCCAAGTCAATAGTCTCGGTAATATTGGTCAACCATGTGTAAACAGGATTACGAAATGCTCGCACGGTCATTGGATAAACAATGTCTGGTTTAGCCCACAAACATATTTTTTTGTCCCAAAAACTATAAAAGTATGGTCGGCTGGCAACATCCAAGTTGCCCAGCCAAATGCTCTCAGCGTCGTTGTAATCAATCAAGGTGAGTCTTGCACCCTGAGTTGATGTATCTACAACAGAAATGATTTCTCGAATATCCCCAATTGTAGATATTGTGTACTCACGCTGATTAGCAACCGTATTAAATGTGTATGTTTCTTGCAAAATGGGCCAACGGCGTTCTAACGCATAAATACGCTGGAACCCCTCCCGAGCAAACTGGTCAATAACGGCGTTAGACAAATCGGTTTCATCAAGGTCAGCCATATCTCGGACCTGTGAACGCAATGTCGTAAGCGTTATTGCCATTAAGCCTCACCCCTGTTTCTTAGATGTCCAATACAGAAATCTGTCCCACGGGCTTTTGGACCCTCACATGTATCATCGTTGGCAGTGCAACGGTTACGTCCGATGTACGGACCAGATGGAGCAGCAAGGCGTGCGCCTTCTGCATGGGCAAGACGGGAGTGCTTAGTAGTTGGCTCCCCGTATAGAGTATGAGCAAGTTTTGCCGATTGGTTCATACCAATAGGCAAAATTGTTACCTACTTAAGTTATTTTGCTTTCGAATTTCTTTTCGGTCCCTGATAAGGCAACAATGCTGCTTTAGAACCTGGTTTTGGTCTTGGAGCCAACTGTTTATGTGATGATGAAGGTGGATATGTTGTATTGCTTTTTGCATCTTCTTTCATACTACGATTAGCAGATGACTTTGTTCGTGTGCTCGCAGAAGGACTGTTGGCTTTCATGCTTTTGACAGAATAGACAAATGCTTCATCACCACTGCCTTTTCCTCTTTTTTTCATTGGTTTCTTCATAGCCATAATTATTTTCCGTATTCCATTCTTCGCTCAGATTTTGATTCTGTGCGCTCGTGACTTGGTGAGTTATCTCCAGATTTATCGGAGTTTGGACGAACCTTGTAATTCTTATCCTGCTTAACTGGAACTGAACTTTTACCATACAAACCTGGTGCCGTAACAGTCCCAGACTTCTTGGTTGCACTTGCATGATTATCTAACTGACGATAATTATATGGCATGTCATTCTCCTAAAACTAAATAGATTTGGGGAGTGGAATGTGGCTTCCACCCCCCGAATCAGATTACTTACTTACGGTAAATTGACACCGTGTTTGCTGCAGTGAAAACCGCAACATACGATGCCGATGATGCTGCTGCAACCGCAAAGGTTGCTGCTGCACCAACAAGTGTTACACCCGAAGCCGCTGCAGTCACAGTAATTGTGTAAGTTGCCGCTGCAACGTTAACAACAGTGAACTCAAAACTCGAGCCTACTGCTTCATCTGTGAATGCTGCACCCAACAATGCGCCAGTTGGCGTAGTGAGGGTACGGTTTGCTGTTGGTGTCATGGTGTAAACAACCTGACCGGCACCAGCCAAGTCAGATGCTGTTTGAACAGTTGCTGCATCAGTAGCGGCAACAATAGTTGCCTTCTCTACTTTTGATGCCCATGTCTCTACACGCTTGCGTGTGAGAGCACCCTGTGTGTCATTTGCTAATAGTGGCATAATATTTCTCCTTGATTTCTAGTTGTTGAACTTAGGCTGTCTTAGCGGTCAGTTTGCCTTGCTTGGCACGGTTACGTACTGTCAAGTTGCCGTAACACATGATGAGCGCATAGCGTGCATCTGTGTCTTCTGGCGAAATGAATGCGGTCTGTGAGAACCACTTGTCAGAGTGACCAACCAAAGTTAGGTACTTGCTGTTTAGGAAGAAGAACGTTCCTGCCGTGCAACCAGTGTCGTACATTACAGGAGCAGCCTTGAACAACAGGTTCTGGAATCCAGCATCTGCAGTCTTGGTGTCCGTGTAACGGAGTTGTGGTTGAAGCAATGCTTCGTACTTCTCAAACAGAGTCTGAGTTGTCAACAGTGTGTCTGGGTGGTCATTACCAACCGAAACCGTATTGTACGCAGTTGCCATTTGAGCAAGAGTCAAAGCAGTTGCAGTGTTTTCTTCGTATGACTTCCACCATGTGTAAGTGCTTGAGTCAATACCACCAACAGTGTTACCGGACTCAATCAAGTTGCCAAGACCGTTCCAGTTCTTTGAACTGTTGCCAGTTCCGTCACCGAAGAACATCGTGTTAAAACCTTCACGCATGGACTCTTCAGCCTGCATGATTTTTGCTTCCAACAAGTTGATGATTTCCTGGTCTCCGTTGTTCTTGGCTTCTTCAATACCGCTAATTGAAATCGAAGCAGCGTATTGACGCCATTCAAATTCTGCAGCAGAGATGCCTTCTTGTGGAGTAAGTGCCAGTGAGTCGTAACCCGAGTACGAACCAACAGTGTCGTTGAGTCCGTAGATGAGTGGCTCAACAATTTTCGTACCGCCATTAAGCATACGAATGCGGCCCTTTTCCATAAGGGTGTAGGTCAACGGACGTGCAGTGAACACGTTGTCCGTCAGAGTCTTGCGGTAATTCGCAAGAGTTGTTGTTAATAGATTATCAAAGTTGCTGTTTGCAGCGACCATATTCTTGTCTCCTTAAGTTAAGCGTTACGCATGTTGACGCTTTGCAGCCTCATATGCATCTCGCAATGATGTAATTGGTTTTGTGGTTACAGAGGCGCTAGTTGAATTGGTTCCGCCACTTACAACTCCCACCTGACGTTTTGCTGCTGTCATCACTTTTTGCTCGCTAGTCAATTTTTCCTTGAACTGACGAGCCTCCTTTGATGATTCATACACCCTGTCAAATGCAACTTGCTTGTAAACGCTTTCCAAATCAGTTGTACCAGTGGCAATTGCCTTTGCTACAATTTCATTTGCATCAAAATCGTCTCCGTACCTTTTTTGAAGTGACTCTACAGTTCGTTCTAGTTCGCTCATTGCTTTATCTTGCTCAAAAGCCTGTATCCGTTGTTCGAGATTCCTGTATTGCTTTTCAACTGGGTCAACATAATAGTCATCGTCAACGATGCCCTCATTCTTGATTCCATAATGCTCTGAAAGCAATTCCAAAGTTTTTCCCGGATTATTTTGCAATGCTTCTTGCAATGCAGAACCGAAATGAACCTGTCGCTTCATGTCGCTCAATTCCTGTGTCTTGCGGGTATAATCCGCTTGACGCTGGTATCCAGCGAGCGCCTCTTTAAGTGGAACTCTTACTTCCTCACCATTGACCTGAACGGCGACATATTTGTCGCCATACTCATCAACAGGAAGAAGTTCAATCTCCTGCTCACTTAGGCTCTCAATTTCTTCAATTGCTTCCGCTATTTGTCCTTCGGTTCCTGCCTCGGGGATAACTTCGTCAATTAATTCATTGCTTACTACTTCACTCATGGAGTCCTTTCAAGGGGTTGCTCTATAGTTATGGATTTATCGTTACATTCCTGGTGGCATTCCACCGCCACCCTGAGATTCTGCCATTAATGCTTGCATTATTTCTGGCGGAATATTTTGACCATCCTGAGGCATGCCTCCTTGTGGAACTTCTTGTTGAGGAACTTCTCCATCAACTGGCTGTGGTATTCCCTGTGGGGTGGTTTGTTGGGCTGGCATCTGCGGTTGAATAATAAAGGAAGCAGATGAACGGATTCCAAAACCATTTTGCAAAACATATGCGGCAAGTTTTCCCATGTCAATAATTCCAGCACTAGCAAATGGAGCCATAGCCTCAACAACCTGCATTGCCATTTGACGCTTAAATGATTCGTTAACAGGGGCAGTAGAACCACCTTCTACCTCAAAGTCAAACTCACCCTGAATGTAGTCTCTGTCAAATTCAAGCCACATTGGTTCGGCTTCAGTTCCAGCGACCCTAACAGCCTGCTCACCGGTCAGGTACTGTTGTGCAACCATTATCAAACGCCTTGCACACTCGGCAATTCCTCGCTCAATAATTGCCAATTTTTCCGAGGCACGAGCATTGGCATTATCTTGAATAATGCCCGCTTCTGTTGCTGTGCGACGAATTTCCGGCAAAGCACCACGCATGTATTCAGAAACACCAGACACACGGTCAATGTCGCTTGAAATAAGTTCAGACTGATTGTAAAACTCTGGTGGACTAATGATTGCTGGCATTGGTCCAACAATGCTATTTATGTTCTCATCAGAAATAACTGGAACCATAATGTTGTCTTCGTCTGACTCGAGAGCAGACCTACCGTCAGCATCAAATGCTGACTCTTTGTACAGCCATTTGCGTGAGAACCGTTTACGATGGTTCATCATTTGTGTACGGGTTTGATTCAATTCCATTTGCAGAGGCTCAATGGCTTCTAGTTCACCCATTGGATAAAAGTGTTCTGGAATGTCGTAGTTCCTCAACATTATGAATGGGTGACCAAAAGAAAAAGGTATTTTTACTGGATTAACAAGAAACTTGTCAGAACCGTTACAAAATATAGACATTGTGTCTTTGTCAATATCGTAAAACTCCCAAACTTCAACATACGAGTTGTCTTCGTCCATGGCATGTTTTGGTCTATCGGCATCCATGCCATATTTGGAATAATGTGATGGTTGGGCATCATTTCTTGCGGAGACATTGTAGCGTTTGTCTTTTTTGACGTCCATAAGAAGTCTTTTGTTTCTTTGGGCAATCCATTTAATGTGACCCATTTGCGTAGCATCTGGGTCAACAAAAATGTCGTGTGGAGAAATTCGTTCAATAAATGGTCTGTCTTCTTTAATAATTAATTCAGATTCGGCAGCAGATTCTGGTGTTGTTTCTGCAAGTTCGTCAAAAGAATCAAAAGTTGGAACGGCAGAAGTTTCTGCTTCTTGTTCAACAAAGCGATAACCGCTTTTAAGCCATCCATGACCAACAATTAAAAAATCTTTTACAGCAGAACGAAATTGTGTTTGACAGTCGTAATGCCTCCACCAATAGTTCACAATTGTTTCTGTTAATACAGCCCTGTCGGCATCTTCAAATTTTCGTGCGTTAACACTAATTTTTGGATAGTTAATTGAGACAGATGGTCCAACAACGTTAATTGTTGCAAAAGCAATGTTTACTAAAAGACGGTCTTCTTTAGACTCTGAAGAATAATGTTTTCCTCGATATAGGTCAACCATTCTTGTCCAGCATTCATCGTATTGTTCTTGTTTTCTCCAACGCTCAGATTGTTCAATTTTTGAACGATACTTTGTAAGAATGTCTGAATTTGATACCCTAGCCATTAGTCCTCTTTCTTAACACTGTCTTTAACACCATCATGCCAACCAATATGCCCATCAATTTTGCTAGCAACTTTGTCCACTTTATTACCAATGACCCGTAATAGAATGCGTCCCTCTTCATGCTGGTCGGTATTCTCTCTTCGGAGTCGTTGTAATACGACGACAACTGGTCCCATGAGGATTGCGACGACAATGGGAACCCAGATTGGTTCCACGTCACACCCACCGTTGCCCGACTGGTTCAGCCTTTATACCTGCAGATTCTGCTTGTCGCATCTGCTCACGCTGACGTTCCACGACCGTTGGTCCGTGGAAGTCTTCTTTACCGTAAGTGAAACCCCACTTAATACCCTTAATATGGCATTTAAAACAAATAGAACCCCTACGAGGGAGTTCTGCCTCTACAAAGGTTGCCAAACAATCTAAACAGCGAAATTCTTGCATAACTATAAGACCAATCTGTTACTTTCTGACATTCAAAGAACCAATCATGACTTCTTTGACTTCTTTCTTCTTTATTAGATGTTTTTCCCACCAACCAAGAGTGTTGAATTTTTCTGCCGTTAGTTGCCTGTATTCTGGAAGCCAAACATACTTTAGCATTTGATTTGTAATTGCCAAAGACATTACCCGGTCATCGTGCGGGGAACCATGCATTTTCCCATTAGATTCACGCACAAATGTTCTTAATTCGGCAATTGTTTTAAAATCGTACAAAAGTATTGACATGTCTCTAATTGCCGCATTTAACTCGTCAATGGCAAGGGGCTTTGAAACAGCAGTTGTTCTCCAACCCAAAGTTTCACTAATTTGTGGGCTAATTTGATTCAACTTTCTCTGTCTAAAAATATTTTTATATCCAGCCCTTTGCAACCCTTTTAAAGTTGTTAGACCATGGTTGTTTGACTCAACACCAATAAGAGCATTATTGTAAAATTTTCCAATAGCGTACAGGGTGTCTTCGCCAAAAATATCTGGGTCAATGTGTCCATGCCAATGAGCAACAATCATTCCCGTGCTTGCAGAAAGAACATGGGCAGAACTGTAGTCTCCGTGACCCAAACCCTCCGCAACGTCTGCACCAACAACATAAGATTCATATTTGTCGGGGTATTCCCAAATAGCAAATTCTCCACCGTTTTTCAAAAATGTGTAAACATTTTTTCCAGAACCATGTTTTAAATATCCACGGTCTGGTTCAACAGGTTCAATTTGTCTAATTGATTCAAGGTCAAACACTGGACGACCAGAACGAATAAACGCTTCTTCTGGGTCATCCGGATATTCCTGTGCCAATTGCCAATCAGGCAAATCTGCCTTCTTGGCGTCATACCATGCTTGGTCACGGTCTCCAGCAGACCAAGGGAAAAAGATTCCAGTAAAACGGTTATTACCAGTTTGTGAACCAACCCACAATTCGTGAAATATGTTGCCTTCACCGTTGGCTGTGCTAAGACAGTTCACGCGTCCACCAACATCGGCAATTGGCTCAATGGATGCCCATGCTTCAGCAGCATTAGGGATAAACGCCATCTCGTCAATGAACACTCGATATACGGATTCTCCACGAGCAGGGTCATTGCCAGAAGGTAGTGACTCAATTGAGGAATCATTAGAGAACACCATTTTTAATTGATTGTCAGACAGTAGGTCGGGTCCACGCTGGCGAATCCACGCAGGCATCATTTTGTAACCGTATTTAGTTTTCTGTAGCAACTTGGCTGCTTCACGCTCGGTGCGTGAAAGCATTACGGTAAATCGGTCGGGCCAAAAGAATTGTTCCCAAAAAGTAAATGTGGCTGCCAAAGTAGAAAATCCAATTTGACGAGCCTTTAACACAATTGTGTATCGGTCTTCAATCCAACATTGCACAGTTTCAATTTGTGCTTCACGCATTTCAAACTTGATACGACCACGCTCAGGATGTCTGATGTGCCAATAGTTAGAGCAGAAATGGGAGAACGCAGCCACCAGTTCCTCGGTAGTTGCATTCTCTGGACCTTTACACTTGCGCCATTCCTTCTCATTGAGAAGGTCGGTCAGTTCCATTTATTTCTTTTTGACAGTAGGTCTTTTGGTTTTCTTTTTGGTTTCACCAAAATATTGATTACCCACTTGAAGAGCAGAATACCCACCTTTTTCATCTATGCCTTCATAATAACGTGACCTATTTTGCACTTGACCGCCAGCACGAATGGCATCCATGTTGCGTTGTGTTTTTTTTGCTTGCTTACCTTTTTTTTCAGCAATTTTGCGTTTATCTGAATAAACGGCAATTTTGCGTTTATCCTCAGCATCATTTTTTTTAACTGCTTTTTTAACAGCCATTATTTTACTACAACCTTTTTCTTAGCAGCCTTCTTGACAGTCAATGGCTTGCCCTGTGATGTCTTAGAACCAATGAACGATGCAACAGTTGGGTCGCCAATCTTTGTCGAAGCCCATGACAATCCTGCAGCCACCAATGGCATTGCCATTGCTGTCAAAGCAGCATCAACATTGTACTTCACGCACAAGTACACAACAATACCCAAAACACCACCCTTGGCGGTCTGGTCAACTGACTGATTATTATTTTTCACTGGTATCTCCAAAGATAGCACCGAGTAGGTGAATGGCTATTGCTACTAATGTGATTTGAATACCAAAAACCCTTGTAGAACCTGACAACGTAATCAGCACCATTCCAGTGCCGGCTAGAGTCCAGGTCAAACCATGGATTTCAGAGAATATTTTCTTCACACCTATAGTGCTGGCTGTTACTTCTGCCTTCGTTGCCCTGCTGCAATGGTGGCTGCCCCAGCAGCAACCGCTATAAGCGTCCTGCGAGTGTCTACGGGGACATTAGAACCAATTGGTACGTAGTCACCTAAACCATCATCAAATACGTTGATGGTCTTTTCAAACGCCTTACGCACGCTCACGGGAGCAGATTGAACCGCTTCAACCAAAGCGTCCAGTTGAGTGTTATCTAATTCGGTTACATCAATAGTGGCAAAGATTTCTTCTGCCTGTTCTGAGGTGACAACCGCAAGCACATCTGGGTTGGATGCCAGTTCTGTTGCCTGCTCTGGTGTTACTGCGGTAGTAAGGATTTGCTCAATCAGTGCTACTGCCTCTGATGGTGTTAAATCTGCAATGGCTTCTACCACTGTAGCAAACTGTTCATCGGTCAAAGACACATCATCACTAGCGTCCTCTAAGGCTTGGACTAGTTCAGGTGGCAGTTCTGCAATCAACTCAATTGGCAGGGTTGCAGGAGGCTCGGGCATTGTGTCTGGTGGCAATTCAATTGTGTCAGGTGGTTCTGGCAGTTCACCGACAAACGGTAGCGTTTGCGGTGGCTCAATAGTAGGGTAGGTGTCAGGAGGTAGTTCTAATGTTTCTGGTGGAAATGTTTCAATCTCTGGTAACACAGGCACTATCTCTGGCGGGTCTGGTTCAACTATTTGTGGTAGAGGAACCGTTTCTGGCGGTTCTGGCATTGTCGGTTCTGGTTGCGGGATGTAAATTATTTGAGGTGTCGTAGTAGTTGACACGTTTACCACAGGCACAGTCGTAGAGGGTGCAATAGTAGAAGTGGTCGTCGTTGTAGTCGTGGATGTTGTTGTGGATTCCCATGTTGTGGTTGTTGTCTCCGTATAAGTGGTTGTAAACGCCTCATCAGGAACCATTGACCATCCCTGATTGTTGATATTCCATGCAAGCATTATGCACGTCGAACCGCCATCTTCGTACATCCAAATATTCAAAGGATGGCTGTCTGCACTAATGTCTATCTGTCCTGATGACATCCACGAGCAATGCTGGTCATTCCAATTACCCCACTCATTACCATCAATGTTGATGATGCCACCGTCATCTGTTGCATACATAAACTCAATAGTGTTATGTTCCGGTATCTCGATAAACCCTGTCATGTGAACCATGAAGTAGTCAACAGTACAGTCTTCAAACGGTTCACCGTTGTAGGAACGGTTGATGTTGTTTTCCACTTCACTACCGCAAACGGTATAGATGTGTTCTGACCGTGTGGGAGGTACAGAGTCAATCGTGTAGTAAGTAGTCTGTAGCCCCGCTATTGGTTCAGCGTTGGCTTGCGGCGCAAACAACGCCAAGATTGCTACTGGCGCAAATATCAGCCAACGAGAAGTGCGAGCCACATTATTCTGGCTCAACTACTGGCGCAACAAAATCTGTGCCGTTCCAAGTGTAACCAATACACGCTGTCGGTTGGTTGTTACCTGTGCAATCAGTCCACTCACCGTTAAGATTATTGTTTGCCCAAATATAATCGCCAACAAGCACTTGCGTAACTGTTCCTGTGCTTATTTCTGCTGCGTATTTCATATCTTGAACCTAATTAGAACTATGCCATCTGCACCATTTCCGCCAGCAGGTATAGCATTGACTGCACCTCCACCTCCTGAACCGTAACCACTTGTTCCAGAAATGGCTGCAGCACTTCCAGCACCCGACCCTGAACCTGCCCCACCTCCACCTGCTCCGCCTGCACCACCAGTGGTTGATGCTCCACCACCACCGCCAGCGGAATATCTTGTTGTCAAAGCAACTTCACCACGCCACGCAGAAGCATCAAAGCCAGCACCACCAGCACCGCCAACAGAACCGACACCTGCCGTTCCTGCTCCTGCTGCTCCACCGCCTCCGCCTGCACCGTTTGTACCTGAACCTGCTCCACCATTGTTTGCTTGAGAAGGCACAGTAGTTGTGATAGTAGATGTGCCAGAAGGATAACTGCCCCAATTTCGCAGTGACCCTGCCTCCGTTGCGCCACCTGAGTATCCGTTGCCACCTAGCGCAATAGGAGCGTCTAATGCACCAATAGTTGTAGAACCAATAGAACTAGAACCTGCTATACCACCAGCACCACCAGACCAAACTGCTTTTGCACCAATAGAAACAGAATAAGTTGTTGCGGCTAAGTAAATAGTTGCAGTTACAATTCCACCTGCACCACCACCACTTCCACCTCCCGAACCACCAGTGCCACCACCACTTCCTCCACCACCAACCATTAGCACATCAAATAGTCCAGCAGTTGTAACCGTCAAAGTTGCGCTTGAAGTAAACGACAACATTGTGTATGCGGTAGAACTGACAGAAATGCTTGTGGGAGTTCCACCTGTAGCAACACCATAACCTCCAACAACACCAATACCAGTAGGTGCAGCCTTACCCCAATTAGCAACCGAACCTTGCTCTATAAGTGTGCGCTGTGCGTACCTAGTCATAGTTACGCCGTGATTCTGTTTACGAAACCAAAAATCTCAATCTTGCTTGCAGCACTAGCAAACGCACGAATAACTTTTGCTGTTGCGTTACCTTGAACAACAAGACCAGCACAAACAAGAACAAGTCCAGAAGGAGAAGCAGCAATACTTTGCTGGATAATGTCCTTTGTCACCGAAACACCACCAAATTCAATAGTTAGTGTTCGTGCCGATGTGTCGGTGTTTACCGCATACAACCACAACTCATCAATTGTTGTTGCTGTTGTTGATGCAGTGTGAATTGCTGTACCCGCTGTTGCCGTAGCAACAACGGTAATACCCAGACCGTCACCTGTGGTGCCTGCTGGTTGTAATGCTAGTTTAGTAAATGTTGCCATATCTATATAACCTTTCGTTCCCTAAAGGGAAAATAATGTTTGCTCAACCGTATCATAACGGTCAAATATTAATAATTCTAACCACTCGTCAAATGTGCCTTCATCAAAAGTTGTTATGTCATAAGTAGTAGAAAAGTAACTATTGAACAAATCGCCCAAAGTCTCACCCGTAGCCCCCTGGTCTTTCAGGTACTGATATGCCAGCGTTCCACGGTACTGCAAACCCTTCTCAGACCAGAACGTGTACAGCAAGTCACCAAGGGTCTGACCGGCAGACGGATACGAGGCTGACAAAGCCTCGAACATCGCATCATTAGTCGTTGCCATAATCCCTCAATTCAAACGTCACCATTTGCTTCTTATCATCCACACCACAAATCGGACAAAGCCAGTCAGTTACCTGAGGAGGATACTCCTCACCACAATCAGGACAGGTCAACAAAATCAAACAGCCCTCAACTTAACCCGACCAGCCTTCTCACGTTCTGCAATACTGGCAATCAACGAATCCAATTCGGCATCCGTCAAATCCACTGTCTTCTTATCAGAACTAATCGTTACAGATGGAGGAGCCATACGGTTTGTTGCTTGCAGATACAACTTTCCGGCATTAATGTCTCCGTCAAGAGCCTTGTTGTACAATGTGTCCAAAAGACGCTGTGTGCGTTCGGGAGAACCCTGTACTTCGTCTACAGATTTTCTCCACTCAGAAACAAAAATATCTTTCTTTTCCCAACGATGCAAAGTTTTTCGACCCAAACCAATTGATTCGGCAAACAACGTCTTCGTAGCAGGAACACGCTCAGAAGGGGCAGTACACAACCAATCAAGATACTCTTGTTGTTGTGGGGTGAGAATTAACTCTTCGTTTTGTTTCATCAACTACAGTCCTACTTGTTACCTAAAAGCGTATGTAACGATTGGGGGGGAGGGTAGGGAGGGGGGGAAAACAACCCTGCCCTGAGGTTGGCGGCGAAAAACGCCGCAACCTCCAATCTTGCGAAGACAGAGGCAATGCAGATGGCTAAGACAGCAGCATGGACACGCAAAGAAGGCAAAAACCCTGCGGGTGGTCTCAATGCAAAAGGACGTGCTTCATACAAAGCACAAACAGGTGGCACTTTGAAGCCACCAGTGTCAGCCAAACAGGCTGCTAAGTCTTCTAAATCTGCTGCACGACGCAAATCTTTTTGTGCACGAATGGGTGGCATGCCAGGACCAATGAAAAAGCCAAACGGCAAGCCAACCCGCAAAGCGTTGGCGCTAAGAAAATGGGATTGCTAATATAATTTTGAATTAAGGTACCCTATTGAAAAGGTGCCCCCCTATGCGGAGACAAAAAAGAAAATACATATAAAAAAATAAAAGTGTAAAATAAAAAAAGAGTGGTTGCTTGGGACACGAGGCAACACCATCCATTTCTCAACGGCGGCATGGGGGGGCCACTATGCCCTCTTCTTTGCTGTCTGCGCCTGTTTGCGCCGATTGACGGAAACCAGCACTTAGGTAGGGTGTAAGTCGTGTGTCCGACCTAGTTCTGATGGGGCAACCCAATGAACTGTGTGGGGCTATGTGACTTGTTCGGGGACAATTGTCCCCGAGAAATAATCCACCAATTAGTCCGATTTATTCGGGCTCAAATAGAAATAGGGAGAAACAATAATGTCAGGTAGCAAATACACAACGCTTGCAAGAGCGTGTCAATCATCACGGGCTACGACCCGAGCGAAACATTGGCAACTAGGTGTGGCACTCAATCTAATTGAGAGTCGTTCACAGTTGAGCATTGTCATCTCTCAGGTCTGCAAAGACCTCGGTGGGAACCGAGAGTCCACTCGCAAGATGATGCAACGAGCAATGCTTATTGCGAAGACACACAAGACGCTTGAGCAGGCGATGAAAGAGCCAAAGGCAAAAGCAAAGAAGCCAAGCATCCAACCATTGAAGACAGACCGTTCAATGAAAGTTGCTATGGGATTTGCTTCGCTCAACAAGCGTGAGCGTGCTTATGTGCTTCGCACATCAAAGGTGTTTGACAGAGCACCAAAGAGTGGTAAATAACTAAGGACAGTACCACATTGTCAACTCATTGAGCCAGCCTTCGGGCTGGCTCTTTGTAGGTTGTAGGTGCTTATTGTAGGCATTTACTTTGTGTAAGACCGTCTTACACATTTACAAACTGAAAGGGTACATAAAGTGACCAAGAAAGAAATGAAAAAGCAGATTGCTCTTCTTGAGCAGTCAAGGGCAGAATGGATTGAGCGTCATCGCATCAACTGCGCTGGCTATCGTGCTGAAGTTGCACGGCTTCACAACATAATTGAGGATTTGAACCCACGCCCAGAGTTCTAATCATCAAATAAATACACCAATCACGGTTGGTTGAGAGCACACAAGTTGACCCTCTGACTTGTGTGTTCAATTGTCCACCGTGGACAGAAATACAAACGTAAAGGTAGGTAAGTAATGAAAGCAGATACAACAAAGCAATATTCGGTTCGTTCGGCTCGTCGTCGCAAGGCGAAGAACAAGAGCAAGGCTCTGAAGCGCACACACGCTATTCGTGTTGCGTGTGCTATCAAGCCAACTGATGCAATGATTGCAAAGCGTCGTATGGATTTCACATCATACAATGCCCATCTTTCAGTCGCACAGGCTTTCAGCGCAAATGCTGTGAACAAAATTGCACTCGTTGAGAGCATGAATGTCACCCTCAAGCAACTCAAAGCATTGTGGGCAAACGAAGTTGCTGTTGCAATGGCAACCAAATAATCAACCGATTATCATTCGGTAGTTAGCGTGAGTTCACAGGTCAGCAATGGCTTGTGAGCCACACGGTGATTATCACCCCGCTACAATTCGGTCTAATTGTGAAATACAAACATAAGGAGAAATATAATGCGTAAGTCAAAGAAAAACATCACAGTGTCAACAAGTCTCGGCAAACTTCGTGTAGCCACGAAGCGTGCCGTTACCACACAGAAGTCAGCAGACACAGCAAACGAAACGGCTCGCAAGAACCGTTGGTTGCTCGGTCAGCAGATTGTCGGTGTTGTTGCCAAGGATACTTCAACAACGGTTCGCAAGTTGGCTATTGCTAACAACGCAGAATCATTTGCGAAGACAGACCAGGCAATGGTTGTGTTCTTTGGAGAAGCAATTGCTTTCTTCAAGAAGCACAAAACTGTTGAGGCTGCAATGAAAGCAACCATCAAGGGCAAGGGCAAGGGCAAGACGTCAGACAAGACTGCACCTCGTCGCACAAAGAAAGTTCGTGCGTTGGAGGTCAAGGTCATTGCTTTGACCGAAGCCGAGTTGCTTGCATTGGTAGTGCAATGGAAATTGGCACACAAATAAGTGTAAGACGGTCTTACACATCTAGTTAGGTGGTCGCTTACGATTGGTTCGACTCCAGTCGTAAGCACGGTTTGATTACCCCGTTGTGGCACGGTTTGCCACCAAACATAAATAAGGAGAAATAGAATGAGCAGAGCACAAGACAGTATGGATGATGACATCATGGCAACCTACGAGTTCATCGTGGGTGACAGCATTGTGTCACAAGAAGAGCAATGGGAACAAATATTGCGCCAGTCTGAAAAGCCTGGCGAGAACTTTGACCCGTTCTATTCAACCATTGGTGAAGAGTTGGTTCATGCAGGTGTTGCAACACAAATTGTTGTATTGGCTGCATAATGGAAACATACGAAGACAAGATATGGCGATTGTACAAACAAGGCAACAAGTTTCTTGTACGTTGGTACATCAATAGATGGCAAACGGGTGGAACTAAGCGTTCTTGTTTCTTTCGTGCCTTGCGTGGCGTTTCTGGTCCTTACCGTGGCTACCAAAAGATAAAAGAAGGGCAAAACATGGAGCAACAAATAAATATGTGGCTTCTGGGTTACAATCCAAAATACTAAATACAATTAAGTCGGTAGTTAGCGTGAGTACACAGGTCAGCAGATGATTGTTGATTTGTGTGCCACACGGTATCAACCGATACCCGGATAAGGAGCACAGCAATGATGATAACTAATTGGTTCGGTGTATTCACCGTGTTATTGGCAAGTCATTCAATCGTGTATGCGTTTGCGTGGGTTGTTGGCAAGGAAAGCAAAGACAAGCATGTAACCCAGCGAGACTTCATGTCTCGTGAGTGGACAATGAAGAATCATCCATCAAACGGAGGAGAATAATAATGAAGCACATCAGAAACATAAAGCAGCATTACAGGAACGGCAGAAATTGGGGGGACAGTTGGTGGTTCATTACCAAGATGATGCTCAAGGGAAATTTATTGACCGATGACTATTACGGCTATTATTTGCGTGGTAGGTTCGGGAGTTTGTATGCAATAACTGGTATTGCACAACCTCCAAACAGCACCAATGACACATACGTTTACACAGGAGAAACAGAATGATAGATGTCTCACAGGACTACGAGTACGACACAAGAATTTCACCACAAGATATGGCTTGGTATGGTCTCAAGGAAGGTGAGATGATAAGGCTTATTGGTGGTGTTTGTGTCAACAAAAAAGAATATTACGAGATATGTGAACAAAAAAACAATGGATACTTCATGCTCGCAAGAGAACAAAGAGCACTTGGGGAAATCCTAAAGAAAAAGTGGATTAGAGATAATATGTTGGTTCGTTCAGCGTTGATTAGTCCACATCCGTTATACCCAAATACAAACATAGGAGAAACAAAATGACATTAGAATATATAGACAACCCAGTATTGTGCATACGAAAAATTGGGACAAAGGAAAAAGTTCTAGAAATTATGGAATTTGG
>Ga0209597_1000185_pt1 | contig 41487 bp, 43 predicted proteins | sample M_140625_MF_Meta_FD_187316 | JGI IMG/M metagenome (GOLD analysis project Ga0209597, IMG submission 187316) | Freshwater microbial communities from Lake Montjoie, Canada to study carbon cycling - M_140625_MF_MetaG (SPAdes) (version 2) | ecosystem: Environmental > Aquatic > Freshwater > Lake... | reverse complement strand
CTGCTTCTTCGCCGTCGTCAGCTCGTAGTCCGAGAAGCCAAGCTGCTTGCCGCCCATTACCCCAGTCCTGGCCTGCCATCACAGACCATTGTCCCGCGAATGGCCTGGGTTTTCCAGGGTCTCCCTAGAAGAACTCGTCGAAGTTGTCGAAGTCCACGGCCTTGAAGTTGCCGGCCTCCACCTGCTGCATCAGCCGAACCAGCTGGGCCCAGAGCGCGCCGGCCGTGGCCATGGAGAGCAAGAAGGCCACCAGCAGGGCCGTACCGGCGCCGAAGCCGAACACCTGAAGGCTGCCGCCAATGAACAGGGTGACCCCCAACACCAGTCCAATCCAGGGCAGCACCGTGGTCGCTCCGCTCAGGGGCAACATCGGCAGGCGGTCCTGCTTCCAGCCGTCGAGGCGCAGCTGCACCAACTTGGAGAAGGTGAGGCCACACACCAGCCCAATAGCCAGTCCGAGGCCGGCGAGAAAGTAGGGAGGTTGCTGGATCCGGGCGAATTCCAGCAGAATCTCGGCGTCATCAAGATCGCCATAGAGACCACTGGCCGCATCCAGGGCCGCCTCCTGCAGATCGAGGGGCGGTGCTGCCACGCTGATGGTGGAGACCAGCAGGGCGACCAGGGTGGCAGGCGAGGGGATCACGCGGCGGCTGCGGAGGCTGGCCAGACCTTAGGGAACGGCAACACCAGCAGGGGCGGCCTTCAGGCCGCTAGCGGATTGAGGCGTGCCCATAGGCCACCCGCCAGCCGCCGCGGCGAGAACGTGCGCCGCACCAGGGCCAGCAGGGCCTGGAGGTCGTCGGTGTGGATTCGGTCGTTGGCCACCAGGCTGAGCAGCAGCCGCTGGCGCAGGCTGCCCCCCTCCTGACCCAGCAGCAGCCGCAGGCCATCGCGGGCTACGGGCAGCAGATCCACCGCGGGCCCATCGCTCTCCACCACCGCCAGCAGATTCTCCAGCCGCTCCAGCCGCAGGCGGCCCTGGCGATCAAAAATCACCTCCATCAGCTTCTCGCGCATCTCAGCGGTATCGCCAGCCAGCAGGCGGCGGGCCACGTAGGGATAGGCCACGCGGATGATGCGGAAATCGGGGTCGAGCCGCATCGCCAGGCCCTCCTGGCTCACCACGGCCCGGATGATCAGGGCGAAGCGGGCCGGCACGCGGAAGGGATAGTCGTACATCAACTCTGAAAAACGATCGGTGATCGCCTTGAAGTTGAAGTTGCCCACATTCTCGCCAAGGGCCCCGCCGAGCACCTCGGCCAGGGCCGGCACGATCGGCCCCAAATCGGCGCGGGGGTTCAGGAAACCCAGGGTCACAAAATCCCTTGCCAGAGCTTCGAAGTCGCGGTTGATCAGATGCACCACGGCCCCAGTGAGGGTGAGGCGATCGGCATCGCTGATCGAATCCATCATGCCGAAATCGACATAGGCCACATGGCCCAGATCCCCTGTCTTGCCGTGCAGGGCAAACAGGTTGCCGGGGTGGGGATCGGCATGGAAATAACCAAACTCCAACAATTGCTGCAGTCCAGCAATCACGCCGGTGCGGATCAGGGCGGCGGGGTCGAGATGGTTGGCCTCCAACTCGCGGCGGTTCTGCAGCTTCGTGCCTTCGATCCATTGGGTGGTGAGAACGCGGCGGCTGCTGAGGCTCCGATTCACCTCGGGCACCGTCACCTCGGGGTGGTCGGCAAAGAGGGCTGCGAAGCGTTCGGCGTTGTCGGCTTCGCGGCGGTAGTCGATCTCCTCGAACAGGGTGGTGCCGAATTCATCGATAATCGCCCCCAGCCCGAAGCCCAGGTTTAGGGGGAGTAAGGGAGCAACCAGCACCGCCAGGGAGCGGATGATCACCAGATCGCGCCGCATCACAAACGGCAGCTTGGGCCGCTGCACCTTCACCGCCACCCAGCGGCCATCGTGGAGGCGGGCCCGGTAGACCTGACCGAGGCTGGCGGCTGCCACCGGAAAATCAGGGAATTCAGCGAACAGTTGCTGGGCGGGTGCGCCAAGTTCCGTCTCGATCAGGTCGAGCGCCACCCCATGGGGAAAGGCCGGCAGGTCGTCCTGAAGCCGAGTGAGCTCCTCAATCCACTCCCGTTTCACCAGGTCGGGGCGGGTGGAGAGGGCCTGCCCCACCTTGATAAAGCAGGGTCCGAGGGCGCTGAGGGTGGACAGGATGCTGCGGGCCAGCTTCTGCTGCACGCGGGGATCGGGGCTGCTGGATTGGGCGACCAAGGTGATTGCGAGCCATCCCAGCCGGCTGATCACTTCGGTGAGGCGGCTGATCCAGATCCAGGGGCGCAGGATCAGCCAGCGCAGGTCGGCGTCGGGGTCATAGCGAGGGGCTTCACCGGCCGGATCGACGGGACACGTCAGGCTGGTGGTCGGGGCCGCGTCGGCGACCGCTGGGGCAGAGGTGGGCAACGCTGCAGGGGGCCGGCGCCGGGCCGGTGACTGGCGAGACTCTAGAAACCGTGTGCCTGTCTCCATGGGGGAATTCCCCGACTGGTCCCTGTTCCGGCTGCTGCGCTACCCCGGGGCGCGCGGTGGCCTGGATCTCCATCTTCCGGCCCATGGGAGGGGCCGCGGACTTGCCCCGGCGCTGCATTCCCTGCTGCGCCGACCGCCCGGCAGCTGGGATCTGCCCGAACTGCCAGCCTTCGGTGGGCCTCTGGAACCGGAGGGTGCGGTGGCCGAGGCCCAGGCCGCCTGTGCCGCCCTGCTGGGCGCCGAGCACTGCTGGTTCGGGGTGAATGGCGCCAGCGGCTTGCTTCAGGCGGCCCTCCTGGCGATGGCGCCCCCGGGATCCCGGGTGCTGCTGCCCCGCAACCTGCACCGCTCCCTGCTGCACGCCTGTGTGCTGGGTCAGATCGAACCGCTGCTGTTTGATCTCCCCTTCGATCCCCTCACCGGGCTGTGGCTGCCGCCCACCAGAACCCACCTGGAGCGGGTGCTTGCCGCCGCCGCACCCCTTCACCCCACGGCGGTGGTGCTGGTGGATCCCACCTACCAAGGGCTCGCCGCCGACCTCCCGGCCCTGGTGGATCTGATCCATACCCATGGCGGGCCAGGCCTGCCGGTGCTGGTGGACCAGGCCCATGGTGATGGCGCCGCCCTGGCGGCCGGGGCCGATCTGGTGGTGCTCTCGCTGCAGAAAGCCGGCGGCGGCCTGGCCCAGAGCGCTGCCCTGCTGAGCCAAGGCGCCCGCATTGATCAACCCAGCCTGGAGCGAAGTCTGCTCTGGCTACAGACCTCCAGCCCCAGCGCCCTGCTGCTGGCCTCCACCGCCGCCGCCCTGGCCCATGGCCGCAGCACGGCCGGGGAGCGGCAGCGCCGCAGGGCCTTGGCGCGCGCCTCACGGCTGCGGCAGCGCCTGGAGGGTCTGCGCTTCCCCGTGGTGGCCAACCGCGATCCGCTGCGGCTGGTGCTGGCCACCGGACCGCTGGGCATCCGCGGCACCGAGGCCGATGGCTGGCTGCTGGAGCGGGGGGTGATCGCTGAGCTGCCCGAACCGGGAGCCCTCACCCTCTGCCTGGGGCTGGCCCCACCGGCCGCCTTGGAGCGGCGCCTGCCGGCCTGCCTGCTGGACCTGCGCCGGGAGCTTGGGGGTCCTCCCCTGCCGCCTTTCGCAAGACCCCCGCTGCCCCTGGTGGCGGCTCCGGAGCTGGCGGTGGGCCTGGCCTGGCGTTCGCAGGCCGAGCTGGTGCCCCTAGCGGAGGCGATCGGCCGAATCGCGGCGGAGCCGCTCTGCCCTTACCCACCCGGCATTCCCTTGCTGATCCCCGGGGAGCGGATCGATGCAGCGCGGACCAGCTGGCTCGAGGGGCAGCGGGCCCTATGGCCCGGGCAGATCGCTGATACGGTGAGGGTTGTGGTCCCTGCGGCGGGGCCTGGAACGAGCGGTCGATGACGCACTCACCCCCGGCTGACCCGCTCCGCCCTATCGGTTCCTCCGGGTCCGGGCTCCCCCTCCTGTCTTCCCCCTACGGCTGGGACTTCGTGACCCCCGGCCTGCCCGATTCCGCCTTCGAAGACGCCCCCGGGTTCAGCCCGACACCCATGGAACTGCGGGTGATGCTGCTGGCCCATCTACGGCCACGGGCCGACTCGCTGGTGTGGGATGTGGGGGGAGGCACCGGTGCCCTGGCCTTGGAGATCGCCCGCCTGATGCCCGCCGGGGAGGTCCACACCCTCGAGCGCGACCCCGAGGCGATTGAATTGCTGGAGCGCAACCGCCTGCGTTTTGGCATTGGCAACCTCCACATCCATGCCGGCCGGGCCCCGGATGATCTGCCCCAACTCCCCGCCCATCCCGACCGGGTGCTGCTGGAGGTGGGAAGGCCCCTGGGGGATGTGCTTCGGGCGGTCTGGGATGCACTGCAAGACCAGGGCCGCCTCGTGATCAGCACCGCCAGCCTGGAGGGATTGGTGGATGCCACCGATACCCTGGGCCAGCTCGGCGCCCACGACGTGCAAGTGGTGCAAGCCACAGTGCACCGGATGCAGCGGCGCGGAAGCCAGGCCAAACTGGCTGCCGCGGAGCCCCTCTTCGTGATCGCCGCCGAACGTTGATTCCCCGCCCCCGCTCCGCCACCTCTTTGGCCCGTCTGGCCAGCGGTTGGGCCGCCGGTGGGTTTGGCTTTCTGGTGGTGATGCTCGGGGGCTGGTGGTTCACGCTGGCGGTGGGCGTGATCGTGCACCTGGGCCTGCTGGAGTTCTTCCGCATGGCCCGCTTCAAGGGGATCCGTCCGGCCAGCCGCACCACCCTGGTGGCCGTGCAACTGCTGCTGCTCACGACCCAGGCCGCCGCCGGCAGCGGCTGGTTCATGCCGGAGGTGGCCTCCGAAGTGGCCGCCGCCGTGCTGCCGGCCAGTGGCGCGGTGATCTGCGGCTGGCTGTTGCTCCAGCCCACCACCGGCACGATTGCCGACATCGCGGCCTCGATCTTCGGACTGTTTTATCTCGGTTTTCTACCCAGCCACTGGATCAAGCTGCGGGACCTCGTCGATCCGGCTCTCGCCCCCTCGCTGGCGAACGCCACCCTGCCGGGTACGACCATGCCCTGGAGCAGTGGTCTGGCGCTCACCTTGCTGGCGTGCTTCCTGATCGTGGCCACCGATCTGGGGGCGTATGCCATCGGCCGGCGCTGGGGACGGCATCCCCTGTCACCGATCTCACCGGGCAAAACCGTGGAAGGGGCCCTCGGCGGCATGGTGTCCGCGCTCCTGGTCGGGGCCGCAGGGGGGATCTGGCTGGGCTGGCACTGGGGTGCTCTGGTGGGGGGGCTGCTCGGAGCGGTGGTGTCGGTGTTCGCTCTGGTGGGGGATCTCACCGAATCGATGATGAAGCGCGATGCCGGCCTCAAGGATTCCGGCGATGCCATCCCCGGCCATGGGGGCATTCTCGACCGGATCGACAGCTATCTGTTTGTGCCTGCGGTGGTCTATTCCCTGGTCACCCTGGGCTTTCCCCTCGTGGAACGGCTCTCCTAGGGAAGAGGGAGGGCGCGCCTCAGTCCTTCTGTTCTTCGAGGGAGGCCACCGTGCCGTCTCCCGAAGTGCGGCACAGGCCGATCGGCGCCGGTGCGGGCCGGCCGCGCAGCATCCAGCCGAACTGAAGCCCTTCGCGACGCACCGCAGCCAGTCCCAACTCCCCGCCGTCAATCGCGATCCTCAGGCCCGGTGTCAGCCAAATGTCCAGGCTGGCTGGATCGACTCCATAGCGGCTGGCCAGCGACGTTCGGCAGGCCTGGGCGGCGCCGGACACCAGGGCTTCCACGGCGGCATCGGCCCCGGCTGCTGGCAGGTCACTGGTTCTGCCTTGGCCTGCGCCCAGCCCCAGGGCGGCCCATAGGCCTGCGCCCAAGAGGCCGGCGGTGGTCCTTGGGAGGCCCTGCCGGAGCGCCGCGGGCCGGTACACAGGGGGATGGGCAGCCATCGGGTGCAGCGCATCGGCATCACCCTTTCACCCTGGCATCCTGCACGCCGCTGCCGGCCTGCTCTCCTAGGGGGAAACCCGAGCTTCGCCGAACAACTGGAGCAGCCCGGAGCCGATCTGGGCCTGCTCGATTCGGATGGCGGGATCCATCGGCAACCGGGCCAGGGCGCCGCCATCGAGGCTCTGGATCTCGATGCTGCCGTCTACGGCGTGCACGCTGGCTGGCACCTCAAGCGGCGTTTCTGAACCGGACCCATGGGCGATCAGCACCAGTTGGTCCTCCTCGATGCGCAGCCCCGCCAGGGGGCTCAGGCCGAGGATCTCCTCCGCCAGGTCATCACCAAGGCTGCGCCAGGCTGGTGTGGCCAAGGACGCTCCCAGGTCGGGGCCGCTGAAGGCCACCGTGCCCTGCACCTGGAAGGGTTCCACCAGTTGCAGGCTCTGGCCCCGCAGCAGGGCCCCCATTCGCACCTGGATCGCTCCGCTGCCCAGCTCCACCCGGTCGAAGCGAAGGTTTTGGAACACCACCCGGCGGGCCCGCAACCGCACCCCCTCCAGCCGACCCCGCACCAGCTGGGCCGCCGAGCCCTCCAGCTGGATCTCGAGCCGTTCGATCGACGTGCACTGCTGGCGCAACCAAAGTTCAAGGCCCCTCGAGAGCAGTCCCAGCAGCGGCCCTGCCGATGGCACCGGCTCGGGACTGGTTGGGGAAAGCGTGTCCATGCGACCGCAGGGAGATCGAGTTCTATTAACAGAAAAGGGGAAAGCTCACTCCATCCGGGCCCGGCGGGCCGCCAGGAATGCTTCCACCGCACTCACGGCCGCCAGCAGCAGCAGACCCACCAGGCCCACCAGGCGAGAGCTCGGGTCGATCTCGGCCGGGTTCGATTGCAACAGGGCACCGAGCAGGAACCAGCCGCTGGATAGAACCGTGGTGATCCACCAAGCCCGCCAGCGGCGTTGGTACAGATAGCCGGCCCCCAGGCCCGGCAGCACGTTCAGCAGCGCGCCAAGCCAGGGTGCCGAGGCGGCCAGCACGGCTTTCCGGTCGGGACCTGGGCCAGGGGTGGCGACCGTGTTGGTGGGCAGTTCCGGCATGGGGGCAGGGTTCTCGATGCGATCAGGGCTCCGGGGGGACCGGAGGGAGTCCATGCTGGCGCCTCAGTCGCCCCAGCGGCGCAGAAGGTTGCTGTAGCTGCGGCTGATCAGGTCGAACGCCTCACTCTTGCCTTCCCGCTGGAACAGCTGGCGGCGGGCCGTGTCGAGATCGAAGAGAAGCTCGCGCTGGTCGGCGTCGCGCACCCGGCTCTGAATCCAGCCCACCGCCACGAACCGTTCCCCGCCGGTTACCGGCGCCACCCGATGCAGCAGGGTGCTCGGGTACACGATGGCGCTGCCGGCAGCCAGCCGCACCTCCTCTTCCCCAGCGGGCGATTCGAGCATCAGGCCCCCGCCGCTGTACGCACTCGGATCCTGCAGGAACAAGGTGAAGGACACATCGGCCCGACCTCCGGCCATGAAGGCGTTGTCGACATGGCGGCCGTAACTCTCGCCGGGCCCGCAGCGGCTGAAGAGCAACCCATGGATCCGCACCGGCAGGGCGGCCGCCTGCAGCAGCGGATGGGCCTCCAGCGTGGCGATCACCCGGGCGGCCAGCCGTTGATGCAGGGGGGAGCCCCGATCGAGCTGGCGATTGTGCTTGACGCCGCGGGCATGCCAGCCGGCACTCTCCTGGCCTGGCCGCCACTCGGCCTGTGCTGAGAGCAGATCCTCCAGCAGGTTGTCCAAGCCCTGGGGATCGAGCAGGGCATCGAGCTGGAACCGCATGGTGCTGGCAAACGTGATCAATGGCACAGGCGCCAGTTGCATTCTGGCCACCGTTGCTTCAGCCACCTGCCAAGAATGGCCATGCGTCATTGAGTGCTGCCTTGGATCGTTCCCGCATTGCCCTGTTCCTCGCCACTGCCGGCCTGGTGGCCATGGGCGGTGGCTGCGCCAGGGTGCCCTCCGGGGACGGCGGCCCCGGACCAGCGGAGATGGGGAAACCCGCCGTGGCCCCGCCTGCCGTTCCCGTTTCGCCGAAGCCGGCCTCCTCGAAACATGGAGACCCCTCGAAGCATGGAGACGAGGGGGGAGAGGGCGGGGAGGGCTGAGGCGGGGGGCTGAGGCAGGGGCCTCAGGATGCCTCAAGGGCCTGCCGGAGGGTGGCCAGCCGACGGCCGTTGACACCCAGGTCGGAATCGCCGACGCGGGACATCGAGCGGGCTTCGATCACCCCGTCAGCCTGCGCGGCGTGGAGTTCGAGGTCATCCACGAAGCCGAAGATGCGGCTGGTGGCGGTGGCATGGATGTAGCTGGATCCCGTTTCCACGATCTCAATGCCCTCGAGGGCCAGAACGGCAGGCAGGAGCCGTTCCAGAGCGGCGGCAGGATTGGCCACGGACCAGTCCTCCCGCGCGCAGTGGGCGGGGGTCGGGCAGGGTGCCAGGTGCTCCTGGTGGAGGCCCAGCTCCGACGGTGGAGGCCCCTCCAGGTGCAGCAGGGAGGCCGTGGCGGCATCGGGAGCCGTGAACACAAGGGCCAGCAGGATCCCCATGGTCAACGCGAAGCCGGCCAGCCAGGGCAGACGCCACGCGGCGCTGGATCGCGTCCGGCGTTCCGCCGGGCGGGGGAGCGTGATCGCTTGAGGGGCCGTGGGCATCGCTCAGCGGGGATCGGATTCCAGCCAGCATGCCGCCACCGCCTCGGGTTGGTCGACGTGGGGCAGGTGGCCGCAATCGTTGAGCTCCCGCAGCCGATCACCGAGTAGCGCCTGGGCGGCGCGTTTCTGGGGTGTGCGCAGGATCCGGTCCTCCCGTCCCCAGAGCACCTGCAGGGGCTGCTCCGGTAGGGGATCGCCGCAACCGGCAAAGCCACCGGAGCGGGCAAAGCGGGCCAGGGCCGCTCCCCAGCCCGGTGTGCCCAGATGCAGGGAGGCGATCTCCAGTTCGGCGGGGCCGACGGCGGAGCCGGGATCGGCGAAGGCGGAGCGGCACAGGGCCTGCCGCACCCCCGGTCGCCCCAGGAACCAGACCCCCAGCGCATCCAGTCCGGCGGGAAGGGGCATGGGCCGACCGGTGAGTCCGGCCGGGGCCAGGAGCAGAAGCCGCGCCACCCGGGCAGGGTGGAGGCGGGCCAGCTCGACCGCCACCGAGCCCCCCATCGAGGCTCCGATCACGCCCAGCTCTTCGTCAGGGCCGCCGGTCAGGGCCAACTGGTCTAGCAGGGCCCCCAGATGGGCCAGCACGCCGGCGGGGCTGTAGGAGCCATTGGCCGGCCGGGGGGTAAAGCCAAAGCCGTAGAGGTCTGGAATGATCAGCCGGTGGTGGGCAGCGAGGAGGGGTGCCAGCCGGCGGAACTCCAGGAAGGAACTGTCGAAGCCATGGAGCAGCAGCAGCGGCGGTCCCTGGCCGGTCACCGCCACCGGCCAGCGGTCGGGAAGTCCATCGAGCTCCCACCATTGCACCGATGCGGCCAGCTCCCGGCCCAGGGGGTCGAGCAGGGTCCTGGCCGCCGTTTCCACAAGCTGGGGGCCATCACGCCCGACCGTGGACTCCGTCATGCGTGCTGGCGCTCAGCGGTGGTGCTGACCAGGGCCGCCAGCAGGTCGTCGGGGGTCACCGGGAAGGGCAGATGGTACAGATCGGAATCCTTCCGGCAGGCGAAGGTGCACACGGCCCCAAGGTCGCTGAGGCTGGCGGAACCCAGGCCCAGGTCGGCGAGGCTCAGGGGAAGAGCCAGGGCCCGGAAGAAGGGGAGCAGCTGGCGCCTGGCCTGGGCCGCCAGACGGTTGCCCCCCACGAGCTCCTCGAGTCGTAGCTGGACCAGCACGCCGAACCCCACCTTCTCGCCGTGAAGGCTGCCATGGGTGGCTTCCAGCTGGGTCAGGCCGTTGTGAACGGCGTGGGCGGCCACGGTGCGGCAGCGGGCGCCCCCCAGCCCCCCAATCAGACCGGCGGTGAGGGCCGAAGCCTCGGCCACCCGACTCCAGGCCGCACTGCCGGGGTGCGCCATGGCCTCCTGACCCTCCAGCAGCAGCTGGTCCCGCAGGATGCGAGCCATCTGCACGGCCTGCTGCACGAAGCCGTCCTCGCTTCCAAGGCTGCTGACCGAAGATTCGTACCACTTGGCCATGGCGTCGGCGATGCCACTGGCAAGGGTGCGAACCGGCGCCTGGCTCACCAGGGCGTGATCGAAGATCAGCAGATCGGGACAGCGCTGCAGGGCCACGTCATGGGCAAAGGCGCCGCCCGGGGTATAGATGTTGGCCAGGGCGGTCCAACCGGCGCAGGTGGCTGCGCTGGCCGGCACGGTCACGCAGGGCAGGTCGAGGCGATCGGCCAGCAGCTTGCCCGCGTCCAGCACCTTGCCTCCTCCGACGGCGATCACCAGGTCACGGGTTGGCATGTCCGCCAGGCCGGTGATGCGCTCCAGATCCTCCTCACAGCAGTCATGCGCGAGGGCGGCGGGCATCGTGCTCAGCCCATGGCGGCCGAACCGCTCCTGGAGACCGTGGCGGATGGTTGCCGTCGTGGCGCTGCGACCGAGCAGGAGGGGGCGGCGGCCCAGCTGAGCGATCGCTTCAATCGCCTCGGGCCAGACAATATCACCGCGCAGCACATGGGCTGGCGCAATGGCCTGGGTGGTGGTGGTGACCATGGTCTGGCCGCTTCGGTTGCCCTAGTTGGGGCTTAGTTGATTGAGAAACTTAGGATTGATGAGGTCTTGGAAAAATGTTTTTGACAGATCCATCGCCTCGGTGAGCTCAACTCCCACAAAGCGGGCGCCGTTCATCGACTTGAGCCAAGCCACCCGACATGGGGTGGTGATGGCCAGCTCCTTCTCATCCCATGAGAAACGCACATGCAGAACATCTGCGTCGCGAATGTCGCTGACCTCGTCACTGTCACTGAAACAAAGACAGGCCCCGGAAGCGCTCACGTCCCAGACGTAGCCTGGATAGCTGACGCTGGGTGTGAACAACTCCGCCTTGACCATCACGCTTGAGAAAGGCAGGAGATGACGCTCTTCGCGACGCGGGATGAGGGAGGTGGCCATCGGTGGGTATGACCTCAAGCCGATGCCGCGGCAAGCTCGGGAATGGTGACATTCTCAATCTGCTTGCGGATGACCACCTGCTTCTCGGCGTTGACATCCACCAACGCCGACTCGCCTTCGCCAAGCCTGCCGGAGAGGAATTCTTCGGCCAAGCTGTCTTCGAGCAACCGCATCACGGCCCTCCGCAGTGGGCGGGCCCCGTAGCTTGGGTTGTAGCCCTCCTCCACGAGTCTCTCCTTAAAGGCATCCGTAACCGAGAGCGTGATGCCCTTCTCCTGCATGCGGCCAAACACTTCACGCAACATGATTTCGGCGATGTCCTTCACCTCGTCACGGCTGAGCTGACGGAAGACGATGATTTCATCGAGACGATTAAGGAACTCAGGGCGGAAATACTGCTTGAGTTCTTCGTTCACAAGGGAGCGAATTCGGTTGTAATTGGTCTCGTCGACATCGCCGCCGGCGAACTCGAAGCCAAGACCGCCGCCACCTTTCTCAATCACCTTCGATCCGATGTTTGAGGTCATGATGATCAGGGTGTTCTTGAAGTCCACCGTGCGCCCCTTGGAATCAGTCAGGCGACCATCTTCCAGGAGTTGCAGCAGGAGGTTGAACACATCAGGATGGGCTTTTTCGATTTCGTCGAACAGCACCACGGTGTAGGGACGGCGCCGCACCGCTTCGGTCAGCTGCCCGCCTTCGTTAAAGCCCACATAGCCAGGAGGGGAACCGATCAGCTTGCTGACGGTGTGCCGTTCCATAAATTCGGACATGTCAAGGCGGATCATCGCCTCCTCACTACCGAAGAAATAGGCGGCCAGGGCCTTGGTGAGCTCCGTTTTGCCAACACCGGTGGGTCCGGAGAAGATGAAGCTGGCGATCGGTCGGTTGGGATTCTTTAATCCCACCCGGGCCCTACGGATGGCCCTGGACACCGCCTTCACCGCTTCGTCCTGACCGATCAGGCGCTGGTGCAGGGTTTCCTCCATATTGAGGAGTTTCACCGATTCGCTCTCGGTGAGCTTCTGAACCGGCACGCCGGTCCAGGCGGCCACGATCTGGGCGATGTCCTCCTCAGTCACCACGGGGCTCCTCTCAACAGCGGCTGCCTCGCTGAATTCGGATGAGACCGTGGCGGTGTCTGCCGGAGCGGATCCCTCACCCGTTTCACTGTTTTCCCCATCACGGCGGGTCTGGAGGATGGTGCGGATTTGCTCGCGCAGCTCAACCTCCTTGTCGCGCAGTTCGCCGGCCTTGGTGAAGTCCTGATCGCGAACCGCATCCTCCTTCTCCTTCTGCACGGCCCGCAGTTGCTTGTCCACCTCCTTGGCGGCGGGTGGCAGCTTGGAATTCATCAGCCTCACCCGACTGCCAGCCTCATCGATCAGGTCGATGGCCTTGTCCGGCAGAAAACGGTCGGAGATGTAGCGATCGCCGAGGGTGGCGGCGGCCACCAACGCCTCATCGGAGATCTTCAGCCGGTGGTGTTGCTCGTAGCGCTCGCGCAGGCCCCGCAGGATCTCGATCGTGTCGACCACGGAGGGCTCACCCACCATCACCGGCTGGAAGCGGCGCTCCAAGGCAGCATCGCGCTCGATGTGCTTGCGGTATTCGTCGAGGGTGGTGGCCCCGATGCACTGCAGCTCGCCACGGGCCAGGGCCGGTTTGAGAATGTTGGCGGCATCGATGGCGCCTTCGGCAGCACCCGCGCCAATCAGGGTGTGAACCTCATCGATGACCAGGATCACGTTCCCGGCGGAGCGAATCTCCTCCATGATCTTCTTGAGGCGCTCCTCAAACTCGCCGCGGTATTTGGTACCGGCGACCAGCAATCCAATGTCGAGGGTGAGTACCCGTTTGTCCTCAAGGATGTCGGGGATATCGCCCTGGGTGATGCGCTGGGCGAGACCCTCGGCGATGGCGGTCTTGCCGACGCCCGGTTCTCCGATCAGCACCGGGTTGTTCTTGGTGCGGCGGCCGAGGATCTGGATCACCCGGTCGATCTCGTTGTGGCGGCCCACCACGGGATCAAGCTTGGCTTCAGCCGCCATCTGGGTGAGGTTGGTGCCGAACTCATCGAGGGTCGGGGTCTTGGTGGATCCCTTGCCGCCCCCGCCTGCAGCCACCTCGGCGGTCTCGCCCAGCATGCGGATCACCTGGGTGCGCACCTTGGCAAGATCGACGCCGAGGTTCTCGAGCACCCGGGCAGCGACTCCCTCGCCCTCGCGGATCAGGCCGAGCAGCAGGTGTTCGGTGCCGATGTAGTTATGGCCAAGTTGGCGGGCCTCCTCCAAGGAGAGCTCGAGCACCCGCTTGGCCCGGGGGGTGAAGGGAATCTCCACCGCCACGAAGCCGGAGCCACGGCCGATGATTTTCTCCACCTCGACCCGGGCATCCTTGAGGTTGACCCCCATCGACTTGAGAACCTTGGCGGCAACGCCGGTGCCCTCGCCGATCAACCCAAGCAGGATCTGCTCCGTTCCGACGAAGTTGTGACCCAGCCGTCGGGCCTCCTCCTGGGCCAGCATGATCACTTTGATGGCCTTCTCGGTAAACCGCTCGAACATGGGCCTGGTGCACGTGAAGCCAACCTATCAGGATTGAAGCGCCGCGTGGGTTGCGGTTGGCACCTATCCAGTCGCTCCTGTCATGGCAAGCGATCTGACCGTTTCCGGCATAAAACAAGGCCTTGATATTGGCCTAAGCGTTCACACAAATTGCCGGTTTACCGTACTGCTGCTTACGGAACCAGCCGCAGCCATTGGATCAGGGCATCGTCGCCATTTCGGTAGTAAGCGCGACGGACACCCGCTTCCTTGAATCCGGCCGCGGCGTAGAGGCCCCTCGCGGCTCCATTGGGAGCAGCCACCTCCAGGGTGGCGTGCCGGGCTCCCGCCACTTGGCCATGGGCCAGCAACCCCGCCAACACAGCGCGACCGAGACCGCGGCGCCGGAAGGCGGGTTCCACCGCCACCACAGTGATGTGCAATTCGTCGAGGATCAGCCAGCCACAGGCCATGGCCTGAAGCCCGGCCCCCCGCCAGATCCCGAGGCCCGGCCGATTCTCTTCGGCCAGTTCACGAAGCCACTGGTCTTCGTTCCAGAGGCCCCCCAGAGCTCGACGGTCGAGCTCCATGCAGTCCGCCAGGTCCCCAGACCACAGGGGCCGCATCAGGTCGTGCCCCGCCTCCGTGCGTGCTTCGGGATTCAAGCCGGTCCGGATCGGGAACATCCCTACGATTGCGGATCCATTCTCCCCAACGGGGTCGGGCCCGATCCGGCCGAACCCCAGCCCTACCGCCATGGTGTCCACGTCCGCCCCCGACAGCGCCCCCTCCGGTATGCCCGGCGGGGAGGCACCCCACGCCGCTGGGCTCGGGCAGGGTCCGTTCGAGGCCGCCGTGGATGCCGCCAGCCCGAACCGCAACCTGGCCCCGATCACGGCATCGCTGGACCAGGAGGGCAGCCTCGTGGTGGGCGGTTGCCGGCTCGAAGACCTGGCCCGCACCTACGGAACCCCGCTCTACGTGCTCGATGAGGCCACCCTCAGGGCCACCTGCCAGGCCTACCGCCAGGCCCTTGAGACCTTTTATCCCGGGCCTTCCCTGGCGCTCTACGCCTCGAAGGCCAACAGTTCCCTCGCCCTTAGCGCCCTGGTGGCCTCCGAAGGGCTGGGGCTCGACGCCGTTTCCGCCGGTGAGCTGATGACCGCCCTCCAGGGGGGGGTGCCTGCGGAGCGGATCGTGCTGCACGGCAACAACAAATCCGAGGAGGAGCTCGAGCTGGCCCTGGCCCACCAGGTCACCGTGGTGGTCGACAACTGGCATGACGTGGAGATCCTCAGCCGCATCGCTCCGGGCCGGCAGTCCCCGGTGCGGCTGATGGTTCGCTTCACCCCCGGCATCGAATGCCACACCCACGAGTACATCCGCACCGGCCATCTCGACAGCAAGTTCGGCTTCGATCCCGACCAACTGGAGCCCGTCCTGCGCCATCTATCAAAATGCAGCTGGGCCTGGCTCGATGGGCTCCATGCCCACATTGGCTCGCAGATCTTCGAAATTGAGCCCCACCGCGACCTGGCCGCCGTGATGGCCGACGCCCTTGCCCTGGCCCGCTCCCTCGGCCACCCCTGCTCCGATCTCAACGTGGGCGGGGGGCTGGGGATCCGCTACGTGGCCACGGATGACCCCCCGACGATCCAGGACTGGGTGCGCACCGTGGCCGTGGCCGTGGCGGAGGCCTGTCAAGCCAGGGACCTCAGCCTCCCGCGCCTGCTGTGTGAACCGGGCCGCTCCTTGGTGGCCACCGCCGGTGTGACCCTCTACAGGATGGGCAGTCGCAAGGAGATCCCCGGCATCCGCACCTATGTGTCGGTCGATGGGGGGATGAGCGACAACCCCCGGCCGATCACCTACCAATCCCGCTACACCGCCGTGCTGGCTGGCCAACCCCTGGCCAAGGCCGATGCTTCCTTCACCGTGGCCGGCAAGCATTGCGAATCTGGCGATGTGCTCCTTCACGACATCGCCCTTCCGCAGCACGCCACGGGGGACGTGCTGGCCGTGTTCGCCACCGGTGCCTACAACGCCTCGATGGGATCGAACTACAACCGGATCCCGCGTCCAGCCACGGTGCTAGTGCACGACGGGGAAGCGGAGGTGGTGCAACGGCGCGAACAGCCGGAGGAACTACTGCGCTACGACCTTCTTCCTCCCCATCTCAACCCGATAATCTCAAAGCAGGCATTCGCTGGCTGACCAAGGGCAGCTGGCTGGGGCGCCTGACCTCAGCAGTGGAACGATTCACCCAGTGATCTGGCAGCCGACCGGCGACTTTCTTTTGCTGCTGGTGGATGTTGCCCTTGCCGGATCCATCGGCATTCTTCTCCTTGGAAGGGTCAAGGAACCTCGAACCCTCTGGCTGCTAAGGGGCTACCTCTTTCTTGTGGGCCTGGCCTGGATGGTGCAGCGCTACGCGCCCCTGCCACTCACCAGCAAGCTGATCGACGCCCTCGTGCTGGCCTGCAGCCTGGCCTTGGCCATCCTGTGGCAGGGCGATCTGCGCCGGTTGATGGAATTGCTCGGCACCGGCCGGATCGGGGTGCTCTTCGCCGATCGCAGCGGCGATCAACTCACCTCCGGTTCCGTGAGCACCCTCACCGAGGCGGCAGGGCGGCTGTCCCAGGCCCGTCGTGGGGCGCTGATGGTGCTCGATGTGGGCAGCGACCTGAGGCCGGAGGATTTCCTCAATCCGGGCATCCATCTGGATGCGCGGCTCTCGGTCGATCTGCTCCTGAATCTTTTCGCGGCCGACACCCCCCTCCACGACGGCGCCGTTCTGGTGCAGAAGAACCGGGTGGTGGCCGCCGGGGTGATCCTGCCCCTCTCCAGGCAGGGCCCGAACCGCTTCGGCACCCGCCATCTGGCAGCCCTGGGCCTCACCGAGCGCTTCGACCGTTGCCTTTGTGTCGTGGTCTCCGAGGAGACCGGCACCCTTTCCCTGGCCAGCCAGGGCCGTCTGGAGCGGCCGATCACCAGCAGCCGACTCCATGACCTGCTCACCGAAGCCCTGGCGGCGGCCGGCACGGCACCGGCGGGTCGTACCGTGGCCTTGGACCCGCCGGAGCCACGCGGATGAGTCGCGCCCTGGCGACCACCCCCCTATCCCAGCGTCAGCCCCTGCCACGGCAGCTGGATCCTGACCGTTTGCCCACCCATGTGGCGGTGATCATGGATGGGAACGGCCGCTGGGCCAGCCAGCGGGGGCTCCCACGCGTGATGGGCCATCGGGCCGGGGTGGAAGCCCTCAAGCGCACCCTCCGGCTCTGCAGCGACTGGGGCATCGGGGCCCTCACGGCCTACGCCTTCTCCACGGAAAACTGGAGCCGGCCCGGGGAGGAGGTGACCTTCCTGATGACCCTCTTTGAGCGGGTGCTGGCCCGGGAGCTGCAGGCCCTGGAGAAAGAGCAGGTGAGGATCCGCTTTCTTGGTGATCTCGAAGAACTCCCCCAACGACTGCAGAGCCTGATCGCCGATGCCACGCTTCGCACTGCAGCGAACACGGGCATTCACTTCAACGTGTGCACCAACTACGGCAGCCGCAGGGAGCTGGTCCGGGCTGCCCGCCGTCTGGCGGAGCAGGCCGCCCGGGGCGAACTCGATCCGGCCTGCCTGGATGAGGAGCGTTTTGCTGCCGAGCTGCATACCGCAGGTGAACCCGATCCCGACCTGCTGATCCGCACCAGCGGCGAGCAACGGATCAGCAACTTCCTGCTCTGGCAGCTGGCCTACGCCGAACTCCACATCACCGATGTGCTCTGGCCGGATTTCGACGCCCAGGCCCTGCTTGCCGCTCTCCTCGACTACCAGGGCCGCCACCGTCGTTTCGGAGGCGTAGAGACCCCACCATGATCACCCGACACAACTGGACCACGAACGAAATCCAAGCCTTACTGGACCTCCCCCTGATGGATCTGCTGTGGCAGGCCCAGCAGGTGCATCGGGCCGCCAACCCCGGCTACCGCGTGCAGCTGGCCTCCCTCCTGAGCGTCAAGACCGGCGGCTGCGAGGAGGACTGCGCCTACTGCCCCCAGTCGATGCACCACAGCAGCGATGTGAGTGGCCGCCCCGAGCTGGAGGTGGAGCCGGTGCTGGCGCGGGCCCGGGCGGCCCGGGATGCCGGCGCCCACCGCTTTTGCATGGGCTGGGCCTGGCGCGATATCCGCGATGGCGCCCCTTTTGAGGCGATGCTGGCGATGGTGCGGGGCGTGCGGGAGCTGGGGTTGGAGGCCTGCGTCACCGCCGGCATGCTCACCGGTCCCCAGGCCGCCCGCCTTGCCGAGGCCGGCCTCACCGCCTACAACCACAACCTCGACACCAGCCCCGAGCACTACGACCGGATCATCACCACCCGCACCTACCAGGAACGGCTCGAAACCCTGGGCCGGGTGCGCTCGGCCGGGATCCAGCTCTGTTGCGGCGGCATCATCGGGATGGGTGAGAGCGGCGCCGACCGGGCCTCCCTGTTGCAGGTGCTGGCCAACCTCGATCCCCATCCCGAGAGCGTGCCGATCAATGCCCTGGTGGCGGTGGAGGGCACCCCCCTCGAAGACCGCCCGACGGTGGATCCGCTGGAGTTGGTGCGCATGGTGGCCACGGCCCGGATGCTGATGCCCCACAGCCGGGTGCGGCTCAGCGCCGGCCGCGAACAGCTGGGTCGCGAGGCCCAGATCCTCTGCCTGCTGGCCGGAGCCGATTCGATCTTCTACGGCGACACCCTGCTGACCACCGGCAACCCCGATGTGGCCGCCGATCGGGAACTGCTCGCCGCCGCTGGGGTGCGGGTGGAAGCCGAGACGCCGGAGCAAAGGGTGGGGGAGGCGGCCCTGGCGCCATGAGCGTCGGGGTTGCGGCCTTCTACCGCTTCGCCGCCTTCCAAGCGGCCGAACTGCCACCCCTCAGGGAGCGGCTGCTGGCGATCGGCGCTGCCGGCGACGTGAAGGGCACCGTTTTGCTGGCCCCCGAAGGGGTCAACGGCACCGTGAGCGGGCCCGAAGAGGGCCTTGACGACCTGCTGGCGGCCCTGCGGGCCGATGCCCGCCTCGCCGATCTAGCCGTGAAGCGCCACATCGCGCCGAAGCAGGCCTTCCATCGGCTCAAGGTGCGCCTGAAGGCCGAAATTGTGACGATCGGCAGGCCCGGCGTAGATCCCACCAAGGCCGTGGGCACCTACGTGGCACCCGCCGACTGGAATGCCCTGATCGATGACCCAGGCACCCTGGTGATCGACACCCGCAACAGCTACGAGGTGGCGGTGGGCAGCTTTGAGCGGGCCCTGGATCCGGGCACCGCCAGCTTCCGCTCCTTCCCGGCCTGGGTGGAGGAGGTGCTGAGGCCCCTGGTTGCAGAGCGCCAACCCAAGGCCCTTGCCTTGTTTTGCACCGGCGGCATCCGCTGCGAGAAGGCCACGGCCCATCTGATCCAAGAGGGATTCGCGGGAGTGCACCACCTCGAGGGCGGAATCCTGCGCTATCTCGAGACGGTGGACCCGACGGAGAGCCGCTGGCAGGGCGAATGCTTCGTGTTCGACCAACGGGTGGCGGTGAACCATCGGCTGGAGCCGGGGGAGCACAGCCTCTGCCACGGCTGTCGCATGCCCCTTTCGCCCGACGACCGGGAGCTGCCGAGCTACCGGGAGGGGGTGAGTTGCCATTATTGTGCCGATCGCCTTGCGCCGGAGGACCGGGAACGCTTCAACGAACGCCAGCGCCAGGTGGCCCTGGCCAAGCGGCGTGGTGAGCCCCACATCGGGCGGGTGTTTGCCGCAGAGGCGGAAACCCCTTAACGCCATCCGGCCGTCGGGCTGCGATGGAGCCCATGCCACATTGGGCAGCAATTCGCTGCGGGGCTGCCCGCGGATAAGGAATGGCGGAGCGGCTCAGGTCATCAGGTTCGACTCCAGCGCCCGGACGGGGGCATTGGCTGCGGAGTCTGCTGGCCTTGCTGCTCACGGTGGGAATGGCCATTCCACTGCTCCACCACGGCGCAGCCGGAGCAGGAGATGGACGATCGACCCTCAAATCCGGCGATGGCCTGCACCGGCCACCGACGATGCAACCGAAACCGGTGGGGCGCCAAGATCTCTACAGACTCCTGGAACCCATTCCCCCCGCCCTAGCCGCCGCACCGCGCATCCGCCTGGGGGTGCATCTGGAGAACGCCTACAACCTCTCGATTCCGGACCAGACCTTCATGGCAGACGGCTGGTACTGGCTGGAATGGCCCGAGGCGGTGCAGCAACGGATCGAGGCTGAGAAGATCGACCCCGATCAGCTGGTGGAGTTGGTGAACAACATCATCGGCTACGACTTCAACGTGGAAGCCGATAACCCGGAACCCCTCGAGCGACCTGACGGCAGCCACTACCAGCTGTTTCGCTTCTCCGGCAGCTTCTACATCGATGATCTCAATCTGCGCCGCTCACCCTTCAACCAGCTCTCCCTGCCCCTGCTGTTTGAGACGCGCCCCCAATCTTTCGCCGTGGATGGCACCGCACCGGTGCTGCTGGTGCCGGAGGACAATCAGGAGGGCCTAGTGGGTGCCTATGCCTCAATCAAGGGCTACCAGGAGGTGGGGGTCAACATTCAGCCCCTGATCCACTCCTATCCCACCGACTTCGGCGACCGAACAACCCATGAATTCGGCATGACGGAATTGCGGATCTTTTACCGCATCCCCTGGTTCACAGCCTTCCTGCAGTGGGTGATGCCGCTGTTGATCGTGATGGTGGTTGTCTTTCTCGCACCAAGCTTGGAAGGCTCCCTCGGTGAACTGCGCCTGGCGATTCCGTCTACAGCTCTGCTAACCCTGGTGGTGATGCAGCAGACCTATCAGGCCGAATTGCCGCCACTCCCTTATCTCACTTTTCTTGATATTCTCTATGGCTACTGCTATTTCATCTCCATCGCCCTGTTCGTGCTCTTTGTCTGGGGCACCAACGTGCATGCAGCCGCAGAAGCAGACCCAGCCCCCGCGGAGGCAGCAGCGACACGGCAGAGGATCGATCGCGCCGATCGACGCTTTCAGCTGATCTCGCTCCTCGGCATGGCGGTGGTGTTGGTGGTGGGCTATCTCTTCTGATCCGACGGCCTGATGGCGCCAACCGATGCTCCACCGCTCCCGATCCTGTGGAGTTTTCGCCGCTGTCCCTATGCCATCCGGGCCCGACTGGCCTTGGTGGCAGCAGCTGTGGCGGTGGAGGTGAGGGAGGTGAACCTCGCGGCCAGGCCCCCCGAGTTTCTGGGGCTGGGTCCACCATCCACGGTGCCGCTGCTGGAGCAGCCCGATGGCTCACGGCTTCGCGAGAGCCTGGAGATCATGGTCTGGGCGCTGGAGCGGCAGGATCCCGGCGACTGGCTGTGGCGTAGCAGCGGGGACGCGACGGCGGCCTGGGGGCAGATCATGGCGCTGGTGGCCCAGAACGATGGGCCGTTCAAACACCACCTCGACCGCTTCAAGTACGCCAACCGCTTCCCTGGCTCCGACGCCGCACACCATCGCCGGGAGGGCCTCGCCATCCTGCGGGATTGGAATGCCCGGCTTGAAGGGCACGGCATTGAGGGCGAGCCGCTCTGGCTGCTGGGGGAGCGCCCCTGCCTGGCCGACTGGGCCCTACTGCCCTTCGTGCGGCAGTTCCGGCTCGCCGATCCGGAGGGTTTCGAGGCAGCCGGGGAGATCGGGGCCCTGCGAGCCTGGTTAGCCCGCTTCGAGGCGGGCCCCGAACTGGCGGGGGCGATGGCGCCGCCCCTGGCTCCGCGTCATCCCTGGCGCTCTCCGAGCTGGCTCTATCACCTGGCCCTGATCGAGGAATGGCAGCAGGCCCTGGCCGCTGGGGTTTACCAGCGTTCCACCCGGGGCCTGAGCATCGAGCAGGTGGGCTTTCTGCATGCCAGCCATGGCGATCAGATTGCGGCCACATTTGAGCGCTTCTACGCCGACGCCGGTCCGTTGCGGCTCCTCAGCATCGATCCGCAGCGCCTGGGAGACGCCGGCCTCGAGGTGCGGGAGGAAGCGGCGCCCGAAAGTGGGGAGCTGTTTCCCCACCTCTATGGCGGGCCGCTGCCCTGTGCGGCCGTGGTGGCCGCCGAGCCCTACCGGCCATGACGAGCCTTTCCTCAGCCGATTACTCGCTGATGCCGGCCTCAGAGCCACCTCAGCTGAGTCTGCAGCGGGTTGAGGAGCTGGCCGCCGCGCAGGGTCTGAAGCTGCGCCTGCGCGCTCCCCGGCGCCTTGCGGTGTGGAGTCTGCAGGTGGTGGTGGCGCGGCCCCTGGCCGCTGGCCGCGCCGAGCTGCTGGGGGAACTCAAGGGCTGGGCCCTGCCAACCCCCGCCGGCCTGCAGCTCGACACGATGCGGGTGCAGGGCCGCAACACCGCTGGGGTGGGCCCGCTGATCTGGGCGGCCACCTTCGCCTGGGCCCTGGAGGCCACCCCCTGCCGCCGCGCCCGACTGCTGGCCATCCGCGACGACGCGCAACAACATCGGCGTCTGGTTCGCTATTTCGAGCGGCTGGGCTTTGGGCCGGTGAGGGAGGTGGGGGCAGGCCTCACCGACCTGCCGCTGCGCCTGGTTTGGGGGGGCTCCGGCCTGCTGATGCGGGGCGACTGCGCCGAAGGGCTGGAGCGCTGTGGCCGGCTGCTGGGCGCTTGAGTGGGCAGTGCTGGGCAGCTCACCGTGACACGACGACACGAACGGAGCAAGCATCAGGCAGAAGCTGCATAAAGAAAGCGCTGAAAGCCTGAAAAGAGCTGGCCGATTTCCTCTGGTCTGCCCAGATCGGCGATGGCATCAGCGATGGAGTTCTGGTAGCGGAGCTGCAGCAATGGCGTGAGCTTTTCCAGAGCCAGCTCCTGCACACCCAGCGTCACGTAGTGCTGGAGAACAAAATTCAGGAAGAGCTGCTGCTTGCTCGTGCATTTGGAATGGATGTAAAGGCGTGCATGCGCAGCGCGCTCCTCACGGGGGATGGGCTGCAGGGCATAGGCCACATGGGCCAGCACGTCGAAAAGATCACTGTTCGCGGCATTGATAATGATCTGCATCTCGGCCAGCTGGGCTGCACCAAACCCCTTCTCCTCAAGGCCCTGCAGCAGCTTGCGGCGGGTGTCAGGGGAACTCCAGAGTTCCCGCAGCTCGGCTTCGTCTTTCACGAACTCCGGCAGTTTTCCATAGAGCAGTTCCAGGAACTGCTGGGAACTCATCGGTGTGCCGTCTGGGTGCCAGAAGCTGGTCACCATCATGTGCTGGATGGAGCGTTCCTTGCCGTCGCCCAGCTTGATGCGAGCCTTTTGGCGTTGGGGCTGGCCGCTGGTGTCGTCATCCCCGTCGGGGACCTTGGGTTCCGGGGGTTCAGGTGGGGGAAGAGCTTGCCCGGGGCCAACGGGTTCGGGTTCCTGGGGTTCGCCATCCCACTCAGGATCACTGAAGTGGTGGTGGGCCTTCACGAAGTCGTAGATGGTGAAGTACTCCTTGCCGTCGAACAGGCGAGTGCCACGGCCGATGATCTGCTTGAACTCGATCATCGAATTCACCGGCCGCAGCAGCACGATGTTGCGCACGTTGCGGGCATCCACCCCCGTGGAGAGTTTCTGCGAGGTGGTGAGGATGGTGGGGATCGTCTTTTCGTTGTCCTGGAAGGCCCGCAGCCAGGTGTTGCCCAGTTCACCGTCGTTGGCGGTGACCCGCTGGCAGTAGTTGGGATCGGTGCTGGTCTTGAGCTGGTTGATCAGGTCGCGGATCGCCAGGGCATGGTCCTGGGTGGCACAGAACACCAGGGTTTTCTGGCGTTGATCGATCTGGTTCAGAAAGATCCCCACCCGCTGCTGTTCGCGCTGTTTGATCTCGATGATTTTGTTGAAGTCGGCCTCCTTGTAGAGCTTGCCGGCTTCGATCTCACCTTCCACCACCGTGTCATCGGGGGTGTAGACGTATTCATCGAGGGTGGTGGTGATCTGCTTGACGCGGAAGGGGGTGAGGAAGCCGTCGTTGATGCCCTCCTTGAGGGAGTAAGTGAACACCGGATCGCCGAAGTAGGCGTAGGTGTCGATGTTGCCGGCGCGGCGGGGGGTGGCGGTGAGGCCCAGCTGCACGGCGGGAGCGAAGTACTCGAGAATGCCGCGCCAAGTGGATTCGTTGTTGGCGCCGCCGCGGTGGCATTCATCGATCACGATGAAGTCGAAGAAATCGGCCGGGTACTGGCCAAACCAGGGGGAGGGCTTGCCGTCCACCGGCGGGCCGCTCATGAAGGTCTGGAAGATGGTGAGGAAGATGCTGGCGTTGGTGGGCACCCGACCCTTTTTGCGCAGGTCAACGGGTTCGATCCGCGCCAGGGCGTTCTCCTCGAAGGCGGCAAAGGCGGTGAAGTCGTTGAAGGCTTGATCGGCGAGGTTGTTGCGGTCGGCCAGAAAGAGGATGCGGGGCCGGCGCGTGGGCACGCCACTGAGGTTCCAGCGGGCGGCAAACAGCTTCCAGAGGATCTGGAAGGCGATCGAGGTTTTGCCGGTGCCGGTGGCCAGCGTGAGCAGGATGCGGTTCTGGCCGGAGACGATCGCCTCCAGCACCCGCTTCACGGCGATCTCCTGGTAGAAGCGGATCTGCCAGCTGCCGCCCTTGTCGGGGTAGGGGATGGATGCGAAGCGATCGCGCCAGGCGTTCTCTTCGGCGAAGGTGCGCTGCCACAGCTCCTGGGGGCTGGGGAAGGCTTCGGCCTCCCCCTCCTCGCCCGTTTCCCTGTCAATGGCGTAGATGCCCTTGCCGTTGCTGGCGTAGGTGAAGCGCAGCTGAAGCTTGGCGGCGTATTCCTTGGCCTGGCCCACCCCCTCGGTGAGCGGCAGTGAATCGGCCTTGGCCTCCACCACCGCCAGGGCGGTATTGCGGTAGCTGAGCACGTAGTCGGCGCTGAGGGACTTGCCGCGGCGACCGCCCCCTTCAATACGCCCGGGGGCAATCGGAAACTCGCGGCGAATGCGGCTGCCCTCCACCACGCCCCAACCAGCCGCCACTAGCAGCGGATCGATCAACTCAGCGCGGGTTTCGGCCTCGTTCATGGCAGCAGGCTTCCCACGTGATCGAGCAGGTCAGCGGTCATGGAGCTAAAGATCCGGTGATGGGCCAATTTGCAGCCCAGGGCATCGGTTTCCATAAACCGAGAATCAGCGGCCAACCAATCATCCGGCACGGTGACCAACAGATCCAGATCGGAATCGGGCCGCTCGGTACAACGGGCGCGGGAGCCAAAGAAGAGGCGCACCTCGGCGCCGGGAATCGCCGCCTGGAACTCGGCCGCAATCGTGCGCAGCAGCGGCTCATCCACCACGTAGGAAGTGCTGGAGGTGCGGGCCGTGGGAGTCATTCCGCCAAGTCTGGCCGATCCAGGCCCGTCTCGCCCGTGGCACCAGGACGTTCGGGCACCACGATCAGGCCGGTGTCCGGCTCGCCAAAGGCAAGGCAGGCAGCACCGCTGGCGACAAGGTGGGCTGCGAGGGCGCAGAGCGCGGCATCGATCCAATCGATGCTGGTGAGCGGTGCGGTGCTGATTCCGGCCTTGGCGAGCAGGGCCGTGCGCTGCGGCCGCTTCTGGCGAGCCTTCGCCTCCCCGTTCAGCAGATGCCAGGTGATGGCATGGGGGAAGGTTTCGAAGCAGCAGCGCTGGCCAGTACTGGGCAGGCTGGTGAGCAGCGGGTGGGAATCCTTCAGGGCCTCGTAGAGATCAGCCCCGCAACGCATCCAGTCGAAGTAGCCGCTGGGATGCTGTTCGGCCTTCTCGTGGCTGGGTGTTGCGAAGCAGAAGATTCCCTGCCGCATCAACTCTCGTTCGCAGGGACGCGCGCGGCCGTCGCTGCTCCAGCGGCAGGGGGCATCGATGGCGATCACGCTGGCGCACATCGTCACGAGGCACCAATTGGCGAGTTCCTGAACGTCATGGCTGGCCAACTGGCCGGCGTAGGCGCCATCGCAGAGGGCCTCGGCGTGGAAGCCCTTGCGGGCGCCGCCCACGTCGATGCCCACCACAGTGCTCGGGGGGGATCGTCCGGGACAGGCGTGCATGGCCAAGGCCTCTGGTTCCCTATCGGGATTCGTTCGACCAGGAGCTGAGCTGCTGAGCAAGAACCGGCAAATCGGTCTGCACGATGGTCCAAATCACGGAGAGGCTGAGGCCGAAATACTCGTGAACGATGCGGTTGCGCAGCCCTCTGATGGCTGCCCAGTCGATCTCAGGCTTCAGGAGCTTCTTGTCATCAGGAATGCCCCTGGAGGCTTCACCAATGATTTCAAGGTTGCGAACCACGGCATCGACAGTTCGCGTATCTGCGCAAAAGTCTTCAAAACTCATCCCACTGACATAGCCACTGATCTTGTCGCATGCCTGCTGAATGTCGGCGACAAACAGGGTCCAGTCACGGCGCGACATGAATAAGGCTGCTCATGATGGAGGGGCGACGGTTCTCCTTGATCCCATCGGAGGCCACCAGGTCGACCCTGCGGCCGAGGAGATCTTCCAGGCGATCGCCCAGGTGCATGAAACCGAAGCCAATGGGCTCGGCGAAACTCACCAGCAGATCCACATCACTGGCAGGAGTTTGCTCCTCGCGAGCGAAGGATCCAAACAGGGCCAGGTTGCTGACCTTGAACTGTGAGGCCAGATCCGGATAGTGTTGACGCAGCCTCGCCAGCACCTCAGAGCGGCTGGCACAGGGGGTGACCGCAGGGGCGGACATGGGTTCGCTGGGCTGAGGGTTTCAGTGTAGGCGGGCCGACGGTGAGCCCCAAGGCCTGCGCCCTCAGAGCTCGCCGTTGAACGCCTGGTGCAGGAGGGACTTCTTCAGTTCCTCCAGGGCGGCGAGTTTGCGTTCGTAGAGGCGGGTGAGGTGTTGGGTTTCAACCGCGAAGGAGTCGAACTCTTCCGCGATGCGACGCTGCTCTTCCTTATTCGGCAGCGAAAGCCGGACTGACTCGACTTCCTTCGTGCTGACGTTCTGTTGCGCCGCGCCGTGCCCGGCCTCTTGCAGGCTTTCGCGGAAGGTTCGTGACAATAGGAATCGGAAGAGAAAATCGCGGTCTGCGCTTAGGTCTTTGATTGTTATGCGGGCCACACGCTGATTGAGAACCGCAGGAAGCTGATCTTCCTGAATAATGCCCACACGTCCAATGTTTCCCGTGAGCGAAATCAGGATGTCTCCGTCAGTCAGAATAAACCGATCAAGTTTCTTGTCCGCCAGCTTGATGAACCTCGGATTGGCAAGCGTGATTTCGCCGTCTTGGACGTTGCTGATGCGGATGACAAAATAGCCAGTGTCTGTGTAGTCAGTGCTCTTGAAGGCGTAGCCATTCTGAATCTCAATCAGGTCACCAAGCGTGTGCTCCACCCACCCATCCCCCCGCTGACTGAAGACGGATTGAAGATGACTCTCAAAGAGTGCACGAGCGTTCTGGAGGTTCCGTTCGGCGGTGGCTTTGGCGGTGGCAAGGCCCGCAAACGCTTCGTTGAGCAGGGCGACGATTCGCTGCTGTTCGGGGAGAGGGGGGAGTGGAATCTTTAGAGCACCAAGCTTGGTTGCGTTGAAACCACCCTGTGCACTACCCGATGATCCCTCCTTAATGGACTGCCAATAATCAGCAGTCTGAAAGTACATGAGTACAAACTGCGGCAACAACTTCTCATGAAGCAAACGAAGTCGTATCAAATACGACGCAAAAACCGCCTCTGGCGGCTCTTCCACAAGAAAGCTCTTTCCTGTTGTCGCTCCAGTGCGCGCAAAAACGATGTCACCGCTGGCCAAGCGGAATTTAGGCAAGTCAGAAACATCGATCTTGCAATAGGGCACGGTATCCCAATCGACACGATCATCTTGAATATCCGTTATGCGAAGAAACCGTGGACCAATTGGCTCGCTGGATGCACTTTCCGTATAGCCATAGTTAATAGCGGATACAGCAGCAAGTTCTATGGTTTCCCACCCATTACTCATACCAACACCCCTATCCTCGCCAGCACCTCAGCACTTTCCGCATCCAGCGCCGCAATCTCCGCCATGATCTCCTGCGGGCTCCGCAGCGCCACCGCTTCACCCCCATGGGGGTTCTTCACCGAGAGATCCCAGCTCTGCGGATCAATCGAGTCCACCGTCACGCTCCAGCTCTTGGGCGAAACCGCAAAGGTTTTCTGCAACTCCACAAACTCCGCCAGGTCGCGGTCGTTGAGCGGGTTGGTCTTGCCCAGGTTGCGGCCGGGATCGAGCTGGTAGAACCACACCTTGCGGGTGGGCGATCCCTTCTCGAAGAACAGCACCACCGTTTTCACCCCCGCCCCCTGGAAGGTGCCGCCGGGGCAGTCGAGCACCGTGTGCAGGTTGCAATCCGTCAGCAACTTCTGGCGCAGGGCCACCGAGGCGTTGTCGGTGTTGGAGAGAAACGTATTCTTGATCACCACGCCGGCGCGGCCGCCGGCCCGCAGCAGGCGGATGAAGTGCTGCAAAAACAAAAAGGCAGTTTCGCCGGTGCGGATCTCGAAGTTCTGCTGCACCTCCTTGCGTTCACTGCCGCCGAACGGCGGGTTGGCGAGGATCACATCGAAGCGGTCGCGCTCCTGCACATCGCTGAGGTTTTCGGTAAGGGTGTTGGTGTGCAACACCTTGGGCGCCTCGATGCCATGCAGGATCATGTTCATGATCGCGATCACATAGGCGAGGCTCTTCTTCTCCTTGCCGATGAAGGTGCGGCTCTGCAGCGTGTCCAGATCGGCGGTGCTGAGTTCCGCCCCCGTGGAGCCACCCTTGCGCATGAACTCGAACGCTTCGCACAGGAAGCCGGCGGAACCCACGGCCGGGTCGTAGACCGTTTCGCCGATCAACGGGTTCACCACCTGCACGATGGCGCGGATCAGGGGCCGGGGCGTGTAGTACTCACCGCCGTTGCGGCCGGCGTTGCCCATGCGCTTGATCTTTTCCTCGTAGAGCATCGAGAGCTCGTGCTTCTCCGCCTGGGAGCGCAGGCGCAGGCCATCGAGCCCATCGATGATTTCGCGCAGGTTGTAGCCGCTGCTGATCTTGTTGCGCAGTTCGCCGAAGATCTCGCCGATCTTGTACTCGATCGTGTTCGGCCCGCTGGCGCTCTGCTTGAAGCGCTCCAGGTAGGGGAACAACTTCGCATTCACGAAGTCGCGCAGGTCGTCGCCGGTGAGGGCGGCATGGTGATCCAGCTGGCCGCTGGCGTTCTTCGGCGCCGCCCAGCGGCTCCAGCGGTAGGTCTCCTCAAGGATGGGCATATAGCTGCGGCCCTCCAGGGCGGCCACGGCGGCCCGGTCGTCTTCGAGCCCGTCGAGGTACTTGAGGAACAGCAGCCAGGAGGTCTGCTCGGTGTAGTCGAGCTCGGTGCCGCAGCCGGCCTCCTTGCGCAGGCAATCGTCGATGGCGCGGAACGCCTGCTCGAAGGAGCTGGGGGCTGAGGCGGCGCGGGAGCCGTTGGGGGCGCGGGTGCGGGGAGTCCTGCTGGCGGCCTCGCCGTTTCCGGAAGACTCCACCGCCGATCCATCCGCCAAGGCCACCGAGCCACCTCGGCCCCGGCCGGGCACGATCAGCCGCCTGTTTAACAGATCCGACTTCACCGCTTCGTAGCTAGCTTCGTCCCACTCCAGCGTTTCCCGCAGGCGGCCGTTGCCCGCTGATCCACCCAGGGCAGTAAGCGCACCGAGCAACTCGTCGGCAAGGTCGTCGTTGCTGCCGGCGTCGCTCAGTGGGTTCTCAGCGGCGTAGATCAACGGGGCGGGCAGTTCGTTGCCCTCAGGATGCCAGCAGACATCCCATCGGAGCAAGGCCGGTCGGTGATCGCCTCTTCCCATGGAGGGGCAGGGTGATTCATGCAGGGTTGAGCCTCTCGAAGAGAGAGGTGGTAACAGTGCAGTGGGCTTTGATATGTGCCTAACGCTCGCCATCACCTGGCCGCAAGGAGAGATTGCGGCATTCAGGGCTCATGTGGCGGCGGCTCAGGTGAATGGCGATGTTAGAAGTCAGTTCTTAAACTTCTCAAAGTACGAAGGATCTACATCGTAGACAGTCCTCTTGAATACACCCAGCTCCACTCTTTGGAACATTTCAACCAATTTGTCGCCGTCGACCAGCTCGACTTGAGGTGCACCCTCCCTGCTCGCTTCCTGGATAGCCGCATTGCTAAATCCTGATGTGGTGATGATGATTCCCTTTTCAGCTCGTCCGAGCATGGTGTTGCGGAAATCACCAACCTGAGCGCGTGAGACTAGATTGCCTTTTGCGTAGCGCTTGCACTGAAAGAGAACTCTGAAGCTTACAAATGGGTTGATCTCAAGTGTTCCATAGCCATCAATTCCACCATCAGCAGAGCCTCCCGTCACTTCAACATTCTCAAAACCTGACTCTCTCAGAAGCTCTCTACACACCTTCTCAAATCCTGTTGGGCTGATGGACCGCAGAGTACCCAAAAGATCAAGTTTCTCATTTTCTTCTTGATCTTCTTCCCTGGCATCAGACGGGAGTACTTCTTCTTCAGCTTCTTGTGCATCTCGTTTTTGCTTTCGAGTCTCGGCGTGAATGGAAACCCATTTCAGAAATATTTCTCGTGCTTCCTTATCACCAAGACGTGCGTTTCGTCCTTTCTCTGTAAGGGTCCAAGTTCCATGCTTAGATGAATCCAGAAGGCCTTCCCAGACTAAATACTGCCTTGCCCAAGCAACCTGGTTGTGGAACTTGCTTCCACCTGACTTAAGCGTCTGGTCTAGTAACTCATCTGGAAGACTTAAGTTCCTTGAGATGCGTGCAGACACCTCTCTTGGGCGCCCCGAATCTCCAAGATCCCGAAGGGCATCCAGTAGGGGGCCGAACCACCGAATGAACTCAGCCTGAGCTTTCTTTGCCATAGAGAGCAGGGAGCTTCGTCAGTGTAGACCTCCGGCGCCGATCAGGCTTTCCTGTACTTCTAACTTGTTATTCGGCGGATCCGGATAAAAAGCTTATTTCTACTCTTTTGGCAGCATAAAGACGGCAAAGCCAGCTGGCAACATTGCCAGAACCCTGTCGTGGATAGGAATCTCTGAAGTCCTTGGCACGATCACGGCATCTTCTGCGGGTCCGTATAACACCGTTCGCTGAAACACAAAACCGGGATCCCGAGCCTTCGTGGTCGCATCCTTCCGCGCGGGCCTGCTCAGCCCCCGAAGTGCGGAGCCAAGCCAACGGCCTTCACCCCTCGGCTCCGGCGTGATAACTGCTGCGCACCAGCGGGCCACTGCGCACCTGGGCGAAGCCCAGCTCCCGGGCAATGGCACCGAGTCGGGTGAACTCCTCAGGGGTCCAGTAGCGGGCCACCGGAATGTGGGCTAGGGAGGGCCGCAGGTACTGACCCAGGGTGAGGCGCTGGCAATCCACGGCGCGCAGATCCTCTAGGGCGGCCACCACCTCCTCCTGGCTTTCCCCCAAGCCGAGCATCAGACCGGATTTGGTGGGAATGGTGGGGGCCAGCTCACGGGCCGCCGCCAGCAGAGCCAACGAGCGGGCATAGGTGGCGCCGCGGCGCACCTCCCCCTGCAGCCGCTCCACCGTTTCGAGGTTGTGGTTGAAACACACCGGCTGGGCCGCCAGCACCGCTGCGAGCCGCTGGCGCTGGGCGACGCGGCCCTCGGCCTCCTCGCGGTGACCGCCCCAGAAATCAGGGGTGAGCACCTCAATCGCGATCAAGGGGTTGCGGGCCCGGATCGCTGCCATGGCGCCGGTGAACAGGCAGGCACCATGGTCGGCCAGGTCGTCGCGCGCGACGGCGGTGAGCACCACGTAGCGGAGATCAAGCGTCTTCACGGCATCGGCCACCCGTTCGGCCTCGCCGGGATCGAAGGGCACCGGCGCCTCTCCTTTGTCCACCTGGCAGAAGGCACAGCTGCGGGTGCAGATCGGGCCGCCCAGCAGGAAGGTGGCGGTGCCGGCGGCGTAGCACTCGCCGCGGTTGGGGCAGCGGCCCTCCTCGCAGATCGTGTGCAGGCGCTGCTGCTTCACAACCCCCTGCACGGTCTCGAGGGCGGAGGCGTTGCCGATCGGCGTGCGGATCCACTCCGGCAGCCGTTCGGCCGGGGGGATGGTGCTGTAGCGGCTGGGACGTTGGGCCATGGTGCGCTTCATTCCATCCTGCGGCGGCCCTCGAAGGCCCGGGCCAGGGTCACCTGGTCGGCATACTCCAGCTCACTGCCCACCGGCAGCCCGTAGGCGATGCGGGTGACCGTGGTGAAGGGCTTGAGCAGCCGGGCCAGGTAGAGGCTGGTGGTGTCGCCCTCGACGCTGGGGGTCAGGGCCAGGATCACTTCGCTGGCGTTCTCCCGGTCGACCCGCTCCACCAGCGGCTGGATCTGCAGCGACTCCGGACCGATGCCATCCATGGGTGAGATCACGCCACCGAGCACGTGGTACCGACCGCGGTACTCGCGGGTGCGCTCCATCGCCAGCAGGTCGCGGGAGTCGGCCACCACGCAGATCTGGCCGTTGCTTCGCTCCTGATCAAGGCAGATCTCACACTCCGCTTCTGCGGAGAGATGGAAACAGCTCCGGCATTGCCCCACCTGGGAGCGGGCAGCCAAGAGGGCATCGGCGAAGGCGCGGATCTGCTCCTCGGGCTGGCGCAGCAGATGGAGGGCCAAACGCTGGGCAGTGCGCGGACCGATGCCTGGCAACCGCTCGAACTGGTCGATCAGCCGGGCCAGGGGTCGGGTGAAACCGCTCAGGGCTCGGGTGCAACTGGGCGGAATCTAGGCGCGTCAGGGGCTACGCCGCCGCTGGGCTGCCATCGGACAGCGGTGGAGCCTTCGGGGCCTGTTCTTGGAAGCCTCCCAGGACACCCCTCGGATCAACACCGCGGCGCCGACTGGCTGGGCGGATCCAACCCCAAACCCGAACCCGTCGGCGTCCAGGCCAGAATGCGCGCCAGCACCGTGACGATCCCATGCTCCACGCCTCCGCCCGCCCTACCCGTCGCTGGCCCGCGTTGCTGGCGGGGCTGATGCTGGCCCTGGTGCTCGTGGGCTGCAGCGCGTTGGCGGCGGGTCTGAATTCCTATCAGAGCCCGGATGGCCGTTACGCCTTTCTCTATCCCACCGGCTGGACGCGGGTTCAGGTGAGTGGCGGTCCCCAGGTGGTGTTCCACGACCTGATCAACAGCGATGAAACCCTCAGCCTGGTGGTGGCGGAGGTGGCAACGGAGCGGGATCTGAGCGACCTGGGCAGCGCCGTGGCGGTGGGGGAGAAGCTGCGCCGTGAGGTGATCGCGCCGGAGGGCAGCGGTCGCCAGGCCGAACTCGTGGAGGCCCGGGAACGCCAGCAGGAGGGCCGCACCTTCTACGACCTTGAGTACGCCGTTCACCTGGCCGACCGCGACCGCCACGAGCTGGCCACGGCCGTGGTGGACCGGGGCCGGCTCTACACCTTCGCCGCCAGCACCAACGAACTGCGCTGGCCCAGGGTGAAGGAGCTCTTCGGGCGTGTCATCACCTCCTTCAACCTGCTGATCTGATCCCCTGCCTTTTCCCGTGAAGCAGCAGGGCATCACCCCCTCCATCGTGGTCGTGGGGGCCGGCCTGGCAGGGTCCCTCCTCGCCCTGGCCCTGGCCCGCCGGGGCACCAGCGTGGCCCTGGTGGGATCGGCCAACCCATCCGCCACCGTCCTGAGCTATGGCGGCCTGCCGGGGTCGGCTCTGCGCTCCTGGCGCAGGCTTGAGCGGTGGCATGGCCCCCTGGGGCTGCGACGCTCCCGCCTAGTGCTGCATGGCTGGCCTGGGCCGCTCAGGCTCCTCCCCGCCTGGATGCAGGCGCTGCCCACCGCCCTCTTTCCCTTCGCTCGCGTCGATGCGCCAACCCTGGCGGCGGCGCTGTCGGGAGCCCTTGAGCGTGCCGGGGTCATCCGCTGGCAGGGAACCGTTTCCCTAATCGAGCCGCGCCCTGGGGGGGGATGGTGGGCCATCGGTGCCGATGGGGTGCCCATCGGTCAAGGGAGCTTGGCCAGCGGCCGCTCGACGGGGAACCCGCAGCTGGTGCTGGCCGCTGGGGCCGCCAACCGCAACCTCTGGCCGGATCTGCCGGACCGGCTGCGCTACAGCTGGGCCGGGGTGATCGAGCTGGATCCCTCCGCCCTTGGCCCCGAGCAACGCCAGCAACGCTGGCTTCAGCCGGTGCTGCGGGGACGGATCGTGCAGCCGCTGCGTCTGCGGCGCCCACCCCTGGAGGCGGGGGCCGGGGCGCTGAGCGGAGAGCGCTGGATCGTGGATGCGGGCCTGGCTCCCTCCGGGGATCGGATCCTGCTGGGCCAGATCACGCTGGTGGGAGCCGATCCCGATCCGGCCCGACCGCCCGATCCCGCCACCATGGAGGCCCGGCTGCGGGCGGGCCTCCAGGAGCTCGATCCCCAACTGGCATGCCTGCCGGGCCGCTACCGCCAGGTGCCGGTGTCCTTCTGCCTAGGGGGATCGCCCCTGGCCGGACCCGTGGAGAACGCCCCGGGACTCTGGATATTCAGTGGTTTCAGCGGCGCCTTCGCCGTGGTGCCCTTGCTCGCGGAAGCCCTGGCGGATCAGCTGGTGGGTGAGGTGGAGCGCCATCGGCAGATTTGACCAACATGGGGACTGATTGCCGTGATGGTTTTGGTCGCTTCCTCCCTGACCGTGCTCTCACCCGTGCCCGATCTGGAGGCTCTACTGCGGATGGGACTGGCGGTGCTGTGCGGACTGGCGGTGGGTCTCAACCGGGCCCAGCATGGCAATCGTCCCCACCCCAACCGGGTACGGGTTCACGTGCTGGTGGGCCTCAGCTCCTGCCTGATGCTGCTGGCGGCGGGACCCGACCTCGACGCCCGCAGCCGGGCGATCCAGGGGGTGGCCGCAGGGGTGGGCTTCCTCGGCGCCGGCGAGATCATGACGCCCTCTCCTGCCACCTCCGCCGATGCTCCCCATGAAGTGCGGGGCCTGAGCAGCGCCGCCTCGATCTGGTTCACCGCCGCCCTCGGCATCACCGTGGCAGCCTCCAGCCCGGTGCTGGCCCTGCTGGCCCTGTTGCTGGCGCTGGTGACCCTCTCGGATCACCCGCGCAATGGGGGGCACCGGCCCGGTGGTCCGGAGAGCGGCCCGTAACCACCAACCCACACGACTTCAGAACAGGTAGCGGTAGCCCTTGGCGGATGTCCTTTCCTTGCCATCGCTTGGGAGAGAGGGCATCTGCCCTTGGTCTGCACGGCTTCCGGCGATGCCGGCATGGTCCTGGGGAACGGGCCAGTCCGTGTCCAAGTAGCTGATGCCGTTGCGGTCGAAGGGATGGCCCTGCAGGCGCTCGGTTTCCAGCCGTGTGGACCCGATGGCGCTCATCAGACCCCCCAGCTCCATAGGCCCGAGGTCCGTGCGGATCTCCTTGCTCGTGGCCATGAGGAGGGAGGGCAGGCGCACCATGCTTTCGGGGCGCCCCAGCTTGTGGAAGAGGCCCTGCAGGGCCAGTTGCTGGCGCTCGAGGCGACCGATGTCACCGTCATCATCGTGTCGAAAGCGCAGGAATCCCTCCAACTGCCGCCCCTTAAGGGTCTGCTTACCAGGCTGCAGGTCGATCATCAGGCCCTGGCTGTTGTCCACGTAGTACAGCCGCTTCGGCACGGTCACCTCGATGCCTCCCACCAGGTCGGCCAGGTGCCGTAAGGCGGCAAGGTTCACGATCACGTGGTGGCGGATGGGGTTGCCCATGCGCTCGGAGAGCTCCCGCTTGATCGCCTCTTCGCCGCCGAGGCTGTAGAGCGCATTGATTTTGATCGGCCCCCAGCGCTCGGTCTCCAGGTAGGAATCGCGGGGAATCTGGCGGACGCGGGTGACTCCCCCCTCAATCCGCACCAAGGTGATCACATCCGTGTTGCCACCTCCCTCGTCGGTGCCCAGCACCAGCAGATCCTCACCACGTCCCTCCACCCAGCCGGCGAAGGGATTGGCAATCGGTTGGAGGCCTGCAGCACCGTCCGTGGCATCGCCGCGAAGAAGGGAGCCCATGGGTGCCGCCAGGGCCAGCCCGAGGCCAAGGCCTACGGCGATGGCCATCAGGACTGGACCGCGGGATTTCACGGCTGGAGCACCTCAGAGGGCAGCAGACCACTCTGCACCCTCCAAAGGGACGAATAGGAGCCCTGCCGAGCCAGCAGATCCCCGTGGCGGCCACTTTCCACCACACGCCCATGCTCAAGAACCACGATGCGGTCGGCATGGCGGACGGTGCTGAGCCGATGGGCGATCACCAGGGTGGTGCGATGGCGGGTGATCTCCTGCAGGGAGCGCTGGATGGCGGCTTCGGTTTCGTTGTCCACCGCGGCGGTGGCCTCATCGAGAATGAGCACCGGTGGATTTTTAAGCAGCGCTCGGGCCAGGGCGATGCGCTGGCGCTGGCCGCCCGAGAGGCGCTGGCCCCGCTCACCCACCACGGTGTCGTAGCCGTGGGGAAGAGCTTCGATGAAGCCGGCGGCTTCCGCCTGGGCGGCGGCCCGCTCGATCGCTGAACGAGGTGCCTGGAAACTGCCATAGGCAATGTTTTCGGCCACCGTGCCGTGGAAGAGGAACACCTCCTGGCTGACCAGACCGATCGCCCTGCGCAGGTCTTCAAGCCGCAGCGCGGTGATTGGCTGACCATCCAGCAGGATCCGCCCCTGTTGCACGTCATAGAGGCGCAACAGCAGCTTCACGATCGTGCTCTTCCCCGAGCCGGTGGCACCAACGATGCCCACGGTGCTGCCGGCAGGGATGTCCAAATTGAAATCATTCAAGATCGGCGAACGGCCGCCATAGGCAAAGCCAACCATCTCGAACTGGATCCTTCCCTTCACGGCCTCAACCGGGAGACCCAGGTGACCACTGGGGATCGCAATGGGGGTCTCCAGTAGTTCCACCACTCGGTCGGTGGAGGCCATGCCCCTCTGGTAGTCGTCCAGGGTGCGGCCTAGGGTGGTGAGGGGCCAGAGCAAGCGCTGGGTGATGTAGACGAGAAAGCTATAGGTGCCCACGGCGATCTCACCGCGCCAAGCCTGGAGTCCGCCGATCACCAGGATCGCCAGGAAGGCGAAGAGGATGGCGAAACGGATCAGGGGAATGAAGGCCGCCGAGAGGCGTATAGCGCGGCGATTGCTCAGCCGATACGCCTCACTTTTGCTCTCGAGACGCTGCTTCTCCCAGGCCTCGGCCGCGTAGCTCTTGATCGTGAGCATCCCGCCGAGGTTGTTGGCCAGAAGGCTCGCCACGTCGCCGGCTTTCTCTCTCACCTCGCGATAGCGGGGCGCCAGCCGCTGCTGGAAAACCAGGGAGCCCCAGAGGATCACCGGAATCGGCAGGAACGCCACTCCCGCCACCCCAGGTGACAGCCACACCATGGCGGCACCCACGGTCAACACGGTGGTGATCAGCTGAAGAATTTCGTTGGCGCCGTGGTCGAGGAAGCGCTCGAGCTGGTTGATGTCGTCGTTGAGAACGGCCATCAAGCGGCCACTGCTGCCGGCTTCAAAGAAGGCCATCTCCAGGTGCTGGAGGTGGTCGTAGCCCTCAAGCCGCAACTCGTGCTGCACGGTCTGGGCGAGGTTGCGCCAGAGCAGGGCGTATAGGTATTCGAACAGGGATTCGGCGCTCCAGACCAGGAACGAGAGGATGGCCAGAACGGTGAGTTGGCCTGGCACTGAGGCCACGCCAAAGCCCGCCAGCCACGAACCGTTGCGCTTCACCACCACATCGACCGCCAAGCCGATCAGCACGGGCGGCGCGAGATCGAAGAGTTTGTTGAGAACCGAACAGGTCGCCGCCAGAACCATCTGGCGGCGATGGGGCCGCAGCAGCTTGAGCAGCCGCCGAAGCCCTGGTGCGGGACTCAAGGGGGGGCCTGGATCACCAGCGGTTGCCACCGCCACCGCCACCGCCGTAGCCGCCACCGCCGCCACCAGCACCGCCGCCGCCGTAGCCGCCGCCGCCACCGGAGCGGCCACCGCCGCCACCGCCGCCGCCATAGCCACCGCCGCCGCCGCCGGGGCGACCACCGCCGCCGCCGCCGTAGCCGCCGCGGCCGCCGCCACCACCACCGCCGCCGCCTTCACGGGGAGTGGCCTTGTTGACGCGGATCATGCGACCCATCCATTCGACGTCCTGGAGGTCGTCGATGGCTTTTTGCTCGGCGGCATCGTCGGCAAGCTCCACGAAGGCAAAGCCACGCTTACGGCCGGTTTCCCGGTCAAGGGGGAGGCTGCACTGGCGGACTTCGCCGTACTGGCCGAAAAGATCAAGCAGGTCCTCGCGTTCGGCCTGGAACGAGAGGTTGCCGACGTAGATGGTCATTCACTGAAAAGCCTGGAACTGATTCGTCTGATGCTTGGTTACCCAGGGAAAGCCAGTGAACGGAGAAGACCGGAGGTCGGAGCCTTGGAAGAGGTCGCACCCTATGGGGTCGCAGCCGGCTGAGCGTGCCGAAGGGAAGCCTGAACGCCTTGGAATCGCTCCCAGCCTACAACTAGGCCCACCCACTTGCCCCTGGGACACGGCCAGGCCGGCGGAAACCTGCTGCGGCGATGGAGCGATTGTGAAGAAAGCTGGCGGAGCGTGAAAAAATGGACCATTGTCAGCAAACCCTGATCTTCCGCGATCCCAAGCGCGGCCCCTCCATGAGCAAGATTCCCGTCCCCTGGAGCCTCGCCTGGTGCGAAGACGGCGAACTGGCACCCCAGGACCGGTTTGACCTGCTGCAGACCCTGATCTGCAGTGAAAACCTGGATGTCCAGTCGGCCCTGATCGCTTCGGTGGAGAGCCTTGCGTTGGCCGATCTCACCGTGGTGAGCACCGCCTCGGTGACACACATCTGGGCCTGAGTCCAGACGTGCTAATCCCGCAAGCCCATCAACTACAAACAGCATCTTAAGAACCGGGGACCCAGCCCCGGTTCAATTCAGATCGGGAACCGCTGGGCGGTGGCCTGCCGGCACTGGGAGCGGGCCGCCTCAATGCCGCTACCCGAGCGAATGTGCTGCTCCACGCAGGTGCAGGCATAGCTGGCCATGCCGGCAGGAGGCACCTTCCCGACCTGGCTCATCTCGTTCTCAAAGGCTGACAGGCAGACCGCCTTGACGATGTCCCCCAGGCCATCCGCCCTGGCCGATGCTCCCGGCGCCACTCCCATGGATAGGGTTAGGACCAGGGGTAGGAGGGCGGCTTTCATCGTGATCGGCGGGCGTCTTCTGGAGGGGATCCGGGATGGACGTTGGAGATCAGAGTGGCAAACGCGAGATTCGCAGCTCCCTGTTCATCACCTTCAGGTTCCGCAAACCGTTGAACACGTCGTCGGGCATGCCGCGGGGCAGGTCCACCGTGCTGTGGCTGTCGAAGATGCGGATCCGGCCGATCGAACGGCCATTCAGTCCAGCCTCGTTGGCGATGGCGCCCACGATGTTGCCGGGCTTGACCCGATCGCGCCAGCCCACCTCGATGCGGAAGCGCTCCATGTGGGCTTCCGGTGGTCCATCGGCCGGCTCGTTCATGCCGCTGCGGGGTGAGCGCTCGCCGGGCCGCCCCCGCTCGCCATCACGCGGACGGTCACGATCGCGGCCATTGCGCGGGGTGGCCCAGTTCTCCTGACCCTCCAGCAGGAGCGGCTTGCCGCGCAGGCTCAGCTGAAGGGCCGCCAGAGCCAGTGCTTCGCCGCTGCAGTTCTGTTCTTGGGCCACCCGTTGCAGGATCTCCGCCATCAGGGCGCGTTCTTCATCGCTGCCGCTGGGGCTTTCGAGCCGCTCGGTGAGCCGCTGCCGCATCAGGTCGAGGCGGTGCTGGTTGATCGTGGCGTTGGAGGGCACCTCCATCGCTTCGATCGGCTGGGCCGTGGCCCGCTCCAGCCCGCCCAGGAAACGGCGCTCCCGCGGGGTGAGGAAGAGAATCGCGTCGCCACTGCGGCCGGCCCGGCCGGTGCGGCCGATGCGGTGCACGTAGGCCTCGCCATCGAAGGGGATGTCGTAGTTGATCACCAGGCTGATGCGCTCGACATCGAGGCCGCGGGCGGCGACGTCGGTGGCCACCAGCACATCGACCCGACCGTCACGCAGGCGCTCGATCGTGCGCTCCCTCAGGTTCTGGGGCACGTCGCCGTTGAGCACCGCCACTTCATAGCCGTGCTGTTCGAGCGATTCGGCCACGGTGAGGGTGATCGCCTTCGTGCGGGCAAAGATGATCGTGCCTTCACTCCGCTCGGCTTCCAGCACCCGCTCGAGCGCCTCGAGCTTCTGGGGAGCATTCACCATCAGGTAGCGCTGACGGATGCGGCGGCCATCGGAGGCCTTGGTGCGAATGGTGATCTCCGCCGGATCCCGCAGGTACTTCTGGGAGATGCGACGAATCTCGTTCGGCATGGTGGCGGAGAAGAGCACCACCTGCCGCTCGGTGGGGAGCTGTTCGAGCACCCACTCCACGTCGTCGATGAAGCCCATGCGGAGCATCTCATCGGCCTCGTCGAGCACCAGGGAGCGCAGGCCCGAGAGATCGAGGGTGGACTGACGCATGTGGTCCATCACCCGGCCTGGGGTGCCCACCACGATGTGCACGCCGCGGCGGAGCTGCTGAATCTGGTCACGAAAATCGGCGCCGCCGTAGATGGCCAGCACCTTCACGCCGCGCAGGTGGGCGGCGTAAGAGGTGATCGCCTCGGCCACCTGCAGGGCCAGCTCACGGGTGGGGGTCAGAACGAGCACCTGGGGGGTGCGCTGGGTGAGATCGAGGCGCTCCAGCAGGGGCAGGCCGAACGCCGCGGTCTTGCCGGTGCCGGTCTGGGCCTGGCCCACCAGGTCGCGGCCGAGCAGCAGCTCGGGGAAGGCGGCCTTTTGGATGGGGGAGGGTTCGCGGAAACCGAGCGCGTCGAGGCCTTCCAGCAGCTCGCGGCTAAAGCCGAAGCCGGCAAAGCCTGGGGCGGGTTGGGCTGGGTCGTTGGCTTCCGTCGTTTCCTGATCCGGATCGGGGGTTCCGGCAATCTCCGCTTGGATCAGGGGTTGCCCCTGGTCTGAGATGGGCAGGTTTGATCCGGAGACTGCGGTATCGCCAACTTCATGGCTCGGTTGATCGCTCCCGTCGCCGGAAATGTCCACACCAGTAGGGCTGGTGGTGGCAAGGGGATTGGCTGCAAACGCGGTCGCAGCGGAGTCGGGGGCACCGGTCGAGGTGCCGCCTTCAAGGGTCTGGGTCAAGGTTGGGCCTGGGTGAATCCTTCATCCGCAGGCCGGCAGCGACCCATTGGTGAATGCCGGATGGACCGATGCCAGTCCGGACTCTCGCTGCCTTGCCTTTGTTCAAAGGTTGTTTGAACAACTTACCACTCTGCCGTAATCATCTGCAACACGCTCGATGTCGTCCTCCCGCAGTTCATCGCCTCGCTGCACCTCCACGATGAGGAGTCCTTCGGGGCCAGCGCTGGCGCGGTGGATGGTACAGACCGGCACAAAGAGCGTCGTTCCCGGCTGGGCCGCGATCCGCTCCTCGCCGCACTCCAGCACCCCCTGGCCGTCCACCACCACCCAGTGCTCGCTGCGGTGGTGGTGCCGCTGCAGGCTGATGCGGCCATGGGGGGCAATCCACAGACGCTTAACGGCATAGCCGCCCCCACCTCCCGGCGGGCTTGCCGGGGGCACGAAGGCGAGGGTCTCGAACCATCCCCAGGGGCGCTCGATCCGCACCGCCGGGGAGCCCGGGGGCTCCTGGCCCTGGGGGGAACCGGTGAAGGAGCTGAGGGAGGGGGCCGACATCGAAAAAGCTCTTGGGCCAGGCCCCAATCAGACTGGCGTGATCAGCACGGCCCTCACCCGGGCCCGGGTGAGGGCCGTGTAGAGCAGTCGCGCGTCGGGATCGGGATCTGCCAGCAACACGA
>Ga0209597_1000184_pt1 | contig 41661 bp, 43 predicted proteins | sample M_140625_MF_Meta_FD_187316 | JGI IMG/M metagenome (GOLD analysis project Ga0209597, IMG submission 187316) | Freshwater microbial communities from Lake Montjoie, Canada to study carbon cycling - M_140625_MF_MetaG (SPAdes) (version 2) | ecosystem: Environmental > Aquatic > Freshwater > Lake... | reverse complement strand
GGGGGGGGGGGGGGGGGGGGGGGGGGGGGGGGGGGGGGGGGGGGGGGGGGGGGGGGGGGGGGGGGGGGGGGGGGGGGGGGGGGGGGGGGGCCTGGGACAGGTTTTGGGGGGATCGGCAGCGGAGAGGGGCCGTGGAGCTGCGGCGGAGGAGCTGGGCTTGGCTAGCCCGGATGTGCTGGGATCGCGGGCTAGGGACGGAGTTGAGCAGCAATCGCGGGTCCTGATCGGCTCGCAGCCCCGAACTGAGCGATGGAGCCAGGGGATCAGCCGGCGTCAGCCACCCCGGTGGCGATCAAGGTGGCAAGGGTTCCCGCCCCGATGTTCCGGGCCTGGGCTTCCGCCAGCCCAGCCGCAGGGGCGCCGGAACGCAGGGCCAGGCCCGCGGTAGCCGGTTCGCTCCAGCCCACCAGCACCTGGGGCCAGACCCCCGAGGCGATCACCAGGAGGCTGAGGGCCAGGGCCGGGAAGCGCTCGCCCCAGCGGGTGGCCTGCCAGTCGGCCCGGGCGTTGTCGAGGCGGCCAAAGCCCACCCGGTTGAACAGGCGGATGGCGTAAACCGCCGTGAAGCCCGAGGCCAGCAGACACACCAAGGTGGCCCGGGGGAAGGTGGTCCAGCTGCCTTCGAACACCAGCAGCTCGGCGGGGAACCCGGCCAGACCAGGGATGCCGGCGGCGGCCATCAAGGCCAGCAGCAGCATGCCGGCGGTGAAGGGCAGGCCCCGCAGGGGATTGAGCAGGCCGGAGAGCTCGGCGATCTCCGTAGTGCCGGTCTTGCGCTCGATCAGGCCCACGCAGGCGAACAGCAGGGCCACGATCAGGCCATGGGCCAGCACCTGGGCAACGGCGCCCTGCAGGCTCAGCGGGGTGGCGGCGGCGATCGCCAGCACCAGCAGCCCCATGTGGCCCAGGGAGCTGTAGGCCATCAGCCGGCGGATGTCGGACTGGGCGATGGCATTGAGGGCGCCATAGGCGGCACTCACCGCGCCGGCTGCGGCGATCCACGGCGACCAGGCGGCCCAGGTTTCGGGAAGAAAGCCAACGCCGAAGCGCAGCAATCCGTAGGCCCCCAGTTTCGACACGCATCCGGCCAGCACCATCACCACCGGGGTCGGGGCCTGCCCGTAGGTGAAGGGCTGCCAGCCATGCAGCGGCACGATCGGCAGCTTCAGGCCGAAACCCAGCAGGAAGAGCGCCAACACCCAGCGACTGGCCTGGGGGGTGAGAGAGGCGTGGGCGAGCTCGCTGTAGCTGAAGCTGAGGCCGTTGCGGTTGAGCCAGCCCAGGGCCAGGACGGCGGCCAGCAGGCTGAGGCCTGACACGGCGCTGTAGATCAGATAGCGGATCGCGGCGCCGGCCCTCTTCTCGCCGCCCCAGATCGCCACCAGCAAGGTGGTGGGGATCAGCACCAGCTCGAAGGCCAGGACGAACAGCAGGGCGTTGCTGGCCAGGAAGGCCCCCACCACGCCGATGTTCGTGGCCAGCAGCAGGGGGAAGAACAGGCGGGGACGGCTTTGGTCGGACGGCACGGCCAGGATCGCCAGGGTGGTGATCAGGGCGGTGAGCAGCACCAGGGGAAGCGAAAGGCCATCCAGACCGAGGTCGAAAGAGAGGCCCAGCTTCGGCAGCCAGGCCAGATGCAGGTCGGCCGGCGTGGCGCGCCAGCAGGCCAGGCCCACCAGCAGTTGGGCGGCGGAGCTGAGGGCCGCGAGGCTGCGGACCTTGATCGAGCTGGTGGCGGCGGGCAGCAGGGGAAGGAGCAGGGCGGCGGCTAGGGGCAGGCCCGGCAGCAGGAGCAGCGAGGAGGGGGGCATCAGCGGAGCGGGCGGAGGAGGTCAGGAGTGGCACTGCCCTGGCCGGACAGGAGCCAGGCGGCCATCAGCAGCACGCCGAGCACGAGGCTGAGGGCATAGGCCTGGGAGCGGCCCGAGGTGGTGAGGCTGAGGCGGCGGGCACCCTCCATGGCGGCCTCGCCGGTGGCACCACTGAAGCCATCCACGAGCCGTTGATCCGTCCAGGCGCTGAGCCGGGCCAGGCCCACCACCAGCCCCACCACGGTGCGGTGGTAGAAGCGCTCGGTCTGCATGTCGTGGGCCAGCCAGTCCTGCAGGCCGCCCAGGGTTGCAGGCAGGTGGGCCAGGGGATGGGGCCGCAGGTAGAAGAGCGCCGAAAGACCGCCGCCCACCACGGTGGAGAGCAGCAGGGGTAGGGCTTCGGGGCCCCAGCCCGGAATCGGTAGCAGGGAGCCGGCGGCGGCGAACACCCCGTTGCGAACAAGGATCTGGGGTAGGTGGAGCACCAGGCCCGTTAGCAGCAAGATGGGCAGGGCCATCAGCCAGAGGACTTCGGGGGAGCGGGTGGTGAAGGGGGTGGGTTGCCCCCCCCAGATCAGCCCGAACACCCGGATCAGGCCCGCACTGATCAGGGCATTGGTCAGCAGGACCAGGCCCCCCAGGAGGGCGGGCTGGCCGCTGGTGGTGGTGAGGACCAGAAGTTCCCGCAGGGCCGCAAAGCCGCCGAAGGGGGGGAGTGCCATCAGGCCGGCGGCACCGCTGAGGAAGGCGATGCCCATCAGCGGTCGCTTGCTCCAGAGCCCCCCTAGCTGGGTGAGGTCCTGGGTCACGTTGGTGAGCACGATGGCGCCGATCGCCATCAGCATCAGGGCCATCGACAAGGGATACACGAGCATCAGGTGGTCGGCCACCGGAATGCCGCCCAGGCCCACCGCCACGAACAGCAGGCCCAGCCAGCTGCTCACCAGGAAGGAGAGGGCACGCTTGACATCGATCTGGGCCAGGGCGATCAGGGAACCCACCACGGCACTGGTGCCGCCCACCACCACCAGCAGGCTGGCGGCCAGGGGGCTGAGTTCGATCAGCGGCTCAAGGCGCAGCAGCACCCAGGCACCACCCACCACCACCACGGAGTTGCGCAGCACCGTGGAGGGCAGGGGGCTCTCCATCGCCTCATCGAGCCAGAGGTGGAGGGGAATCTGGGCGCATTTGCCCATCGGGCCGGCGATCAGGGCGAGCACGATCAGGGTGAAGCCACCCGGTAGGGCCAGATGGTTGTTCGCCTGGTCGGCGGCCCAGGCCTGCAGACCGTGGAAATTCCAGGTGCCGGTGATCGGCAGCAGGGCGATCACGCCAGCCAGCAGGATCAGGTCGCCGATCCGCTTGGTGAGGAAGGCGTCGCGGGCCCCCTTCACCACCAGGGGCTGGTTGTACCAGGTGCCCACGATCAGGTAGGTGCCCATGGTGAGTAGCTCGAGGATCACATAGCTAAAGAACAGCGAATCAGTGAGCACCAGGGCGCAGAGGCCGGATTCAAAGAAGCTCAGGGAGCCGAAGAAACGGGGCCAGCCCCAGTCCATCTCCAGGTAGGCGATCGAATAGATCTGAACCAACACGTGCAGGCCGGTGATCAGCGTCATCGCGATCAGGGCGGGCTCGGTGATCAGGCCGTCGAAGCCGATGCGCAGGCCGGCCGTCTGCAACCAGGTCCAGCCGAAGGTGAGCGGCCGATAGATGGCCGCTGAGCCCGCGGTGGAATTGGAGTGGAGGGCCACCAGGGCCAGCACGCTGTGGGCGAAGGCCACGCTCACCAGCAACAGATTGAGATAACCGCAGGGGCGCGGACCGGTGCGGGAGATCAGCCCCGGCGACCAGAGAAAGGAGAGCAGGGAGGCCAGCAGGGGATACAGCGGCACCAGCCAGGCCGTCTGGGCGAAAAGCAGGGTCATGGCGGCGGGGACAAGGGATCCGCAAGGGACCGATGGCCGCGAACCTTAAAGAGATTTGGAGGGCTATGGGTTCCATCGCACCCCAGTCATGCCTATCAAAGGGGCAAGCAATGGTGATCCGTGGCGCCCACGCCGCAAGTCGGGCCATCGCGCTTCGAGCGGACGGTTTACTTCCCTACAGAACCTGCGAACAATGCTGGCAGAGTGAACGATCCCTTGGCATGGCCATGGCTTGCGAGCGATGCGGATGTCGGATGGTGATCAGGGCCAGGGGTGGCCAGGGTGGGCTCGTCTGCACAGACTGCGGTTACCGAGCGGATCCGCTGCTGCATGGCGATCGCATGCGCAGGGCCTGGCTGGGGGTGCTCGGCCTGCTGGGCATCTCCCTGGTGGGTGGGCTGATCTACACCCTCGCGCTGTTCCAGGAGGCCGGTCAGCTCCCTCCCCCCAAGGCTGAATCCGGGGGGCAGGAACGCTCCGAATGAGGGTGATCGGCGCTGACTCTGCGCCTGAGCCCAGGGAGAACGGACGGCTTACTTCGGCGCACTCCCCCGGAGGCGCCGTGCCCGCACCACCAGCGCGATCACGCCAGCCCCGGCCAGGGCGAGCAGCAGCAGGCGGCTGATCTGGCCATAGGGGCCGGTGAACTGGCTCACCTGGCCGTAACCGGCGCCCAGGGCCCGGCCCAGGAGGGTGAGCAGCGTGACCCACAGCAGGCTGCCCGCCAGGGTGGCCAGCAGGAACAGCCCCATGGGCATGGCCTCCAGGCCCGCTGGCACCGAGATCAGGGTGCGGATGCCGGGAACCAGCCGCCCCCAGAACACCAGGCCTACCCCATGGCGGGCGAACCAGATCCGGCTAGCGGCCACATCCTCCGGATTGAGGCCGATCCTGCGGCCATGGCGCCCGATCCAGCGGCTCAGACGCTCCTCGCCGAACCAGCGCCCCAGCCCATACCAAAACCAGCAGCCCAGCACGGTGCCGGCCGTGCCCGCCAAAATCACCGGCACGAGCTCCAGCCGGCCCTGCTGCACCAGCACACCCCCCAGGGGCTGGATCAGCTCCGAAGGGATCGGCGGAATGAGGTTCTCCAGCAGCATCGCCAGTCCGAGGGCCAAATAGCCCTGGCGTGGATCCCTCGCCACGGCGGCCTCAATCCAGCCGGGAAGCTCGCCGATCCAGTCACCGAAGGCCGCCATGAGCTGCGGAAAGGACTGGACCAGGCTGGCGGGATCAACCATCAAGCTTCGCTTCGCTGGCTTCAGGCATCGGCATGCATGCGACGGCGCCATAGACGCCAGACCTTCTCAAGCTCCAGATAGAGGAACAGCAGCAGACTGAAGGCCACGCAGATCAACAGCTCCTGGCCGCTGAGGGGCTGGGTGCCGAAGAACTTGGCCAGGGCCGGCACGTAGAGCAGCAGCAACTGCAGCCCGGAGGTGAGCAGCACGGCCCAGAGCAGCCAGGGGTTGGAGAAGGGCGGCACTTGAATCAGGGGGAGGTCGCTGCGGGCCGAGAGGGCGTGGCCCATCTGGGCCAGGCAGAGGGTGGTGAACACCATGGTCTTCCAGTGATCGCGGCTGTAAGCCGACGCGTAGAGCATCAGGGCGATCACGATCACCGCGAACACCACACCGATGCGCAGGATGTAGGAGCCGATGCCTCGGGCAAAGATCGATTCTCCGGGTTCGGCCGGTGGCCGGTCCATCAGCCCGGCCTCGCCGGGCTCCAGGGCCAGGGCCAGGGCGGGCACGCCGTCGGTGACCAGGTTCATCCAGAGGATCTGAAGCGGCGTCATTGGCACGCCGGTCAGGCCCAGCAGCGGCGCCGAAGCAATGGTGATGAGCTCACCGACGTTGCTGCCGAGGATGTACTTCACGAAGCGGCGGATGTTGGCGTACACCAGCCGCCCTTCCTCCACCGCGCTCACGATCGTGGCGAAGTTGTCGTCGAGGAGCACCATGTCGGCGGCCTCCTTGCTCACCTCAGTGCCGGTGATGCCCATCGCCACGCCAATGTGGGCCTGCTTGAGGGCCGGGGCGTCGTTGACGCCATCGCCGGTCATCGCCACCACCTGGCCGTTGGACTGCAGCGCCTTCACGATTCGCAGCTTCTGCTCCGGGGCCACGCGGGCGTACACGCTGCAGCGGGCCACCGCCTCCTTCAGGGCCGGCTCCTCCATCGCCTCGAGCTCGCGGCCGAGGATCACCTCGCCCTGCTCATCGGTGAGGCCGATGGCGCTGCCGATCGCCCGGGCGGTGAGGGGATGGTCGCCGGTGATCATCACCGGCCGAATGCCCGCCTGGCGGCAGGTGGCCACAGCCTTGGCCACCTCGGGACGGGCCGGATCCAGCTGCGCCATCAGACCGAGCAGCACCTGACCCTCCAGATCCTCATCGGGGCTGGAGTGATGGGGCGCGCAGGCGAAGGCCAGCACCCGAAGACCCGAGGCCGCCAGTTGGCGGGCCTGCTCCAGCCACCACTGCTGCTGGGGCCCGTCCATGTCCACCACGCCCTGGCCATCGATCCAGCGATCGCAGAGGCCGATGATCACCTCGGGGGCTCCCTTGCTGATCAGCAGGCTGGGGCTGCCGCTGGCGCTGCTGCCCAGGGGAGCCTGCAGGGCATGGTTGGGATCCTCGATCCACACCGCCATCAGCTGCCGCTCGGAGCTGAAGGGGATCTCGGCGGCCCGGCGGAAGTGGCTGCGCAATTCGAAGTCATCGATGCCCGCCTTCAGGGCCACCACCGAGAGGGCCCCCTCGGTGGGGTCACCAAGAATCTCCCAGCTGCCGTCGGCCAGTTGGCGGTGTTCGGCGTCGCTGCACAGCACGCCGGCCTGGAGCAGAAGCATGCTGGCCCCCTCCAGGCTGCCCGGCCGCGCCCCTGGGGGGCATTCCATGGGCGAGGCGGTGATGGTGCCGGCGGGGTCGTAGCCATGGCCGGTGACGGCCAGGCGTTCGGTGCCGACGCGGAGTTCCTGCACCACCTGGCGGTTCTGGGTGAGGGTGCCTGTCTTGTCGGAACAGATCACGGTGACCGAACCCAGACCCTCCACCGCCGGTAGGCGGCGGATCAGGGCGGCGCGGCGCACCATGCGCTGGGTGCCGATCGCCAGGGTCACGGTGATCACGGCCGGCAACCCCTCCGGAACGATCGCCACCGCCATCGACAGCGCCACTTCCAGCAGGTTGAGCGGCTCTTGGCCCAGCAGCAGCCCGAGGGCCACCACCACCGCCACCAGGGCCAGGGCGCTGATCACCAGCACCTTGGCGAGCCCATCAAGCCGCTCCTGCAGGGGAGTGCTCTCGCCGCCTGCGGTGTTGATCAGCTCGGCGATCTGGCCCAGCTCCGTGGCCATGCCGGTCGCCGTGACCAGTGCCACTCCCCGCCCTCGCACCACTTCGGTGCCCTGGAACAGACAGTTTTTGCGCTCCAGGACCGGCGTGGCGTCCTCCAGCACGAGATCGGATTTCTTGAACACGGCCTCGGCCTCGCCGGTGAGGGCCGCCTCGCGCAGCCCCAGATCGGCCTCCTCCAGCAGGCGGGCGTCGGCAGGAACCCGATCGCCCGCCTCCAGACGGATCAGGTCGCCGGGGACCAGGTGCTCGCTGCTGATCCGCTGCCAGGTGCCGTCACGCCGGACCTGCACCAGGGGCTGGGCCATGTCGCGCAGGGCAAGCAGGGCCTGCTGGGCCTTGCTCTCCTGCAGATAACCCAGCAGCCCGTTGAGGACCACGATCACCAGGATCGCAATGGCGTCCTTGGGGAATTCCTGCTGATGAATCGAGACGGCGCCCGAAATCAGCGCTACCGCCAGCAGCATGATCAGCATCACGTTGCTGAACTGGTCCCACAGGATCTCCCAGGTGCTGCGACCGGCCGAAAGTTCGAGCCGGTTGGGTCCGCGTTCGGCCAGACGGCGGGAACTCTCCGCGGTGTCGAGCCCCTCTGGCCCCACCCCGAGGCGATGCTGGCATTCCGCAACGCTGAGGCCATGCCAGGCCGTGGTGGCCGGCCGTCCGAGCCCGGACTCAGCGGCCTGGGGGGCAGGGAGAGAAACGCTCAAGGTGCCGGCGATCTGCGATGGGCGAAACGTTAACCATGGCAGCGCCGATTTAGGTTTTGCTGGCCGTTCCCGTGCGCACGTCCTCCCGGCATGCCGATCATCTCCAGGCTCGACAATTTCCGCAGGGTGCTAATCGGCTCTCCGCTGCCCACCAGCGCCCACCACGAGGAGCGCTTCAACAATATGGAGGCGCTGGCGATCCTCAGCTCCGATGCACTCTCATCGGTGGCCTACGCCACCCAGGAGATCGTGCTGGTGCTGGGTATGGCGGGCAGCGCCGCCTTGGGCCTCACCCTGCCGATCACCGGCCTGATCATCGGCTTGATGCTGATCGTGGCCACCAGCTACCGACAGACGATCAAGGCCTACCCCCTCGGCGGCGGCTCCTACCGGGTCTCGCAGGACAACCTCGGCAAGATCCCCGGCCTGGTGGCGGGCGCCTCCCTTTCGATCGACTACGTGCTCACGGTGGCCGTGAGCGTGGCCGCCGGCATCGCGGCCCTCACCTCCTATTTTCCGGACCTCGACACTTACCGCGTGCCCCTCTGCTTGGTGGCGCTGCTGCTGGTGATGGTGGCCAACCTGCGCGGTGTTAGCTCCAGCGCCAAGTTGCTCAGCTTCCCCACCTATCTCTTTATGGGGGTGGTGATGATGCTGCTGGTGGCCGGAGCCGTCAAATTCCTCGGTGGCACCCTGCCCACCATTGGCCCGGAAGAGCAGACCCGTTTATTGGCGCCGACCCTGGAGGCGGAGGGGGGTCACCTGATGGCGATCGGCCCCGTGCTGCTGATGCGCGCGTTCAGCTCCGGCTGCGCCGCCCTCACCGGCATCGAAGCCATCAGCGACAGCGTGGCGGCCTTCCGGCCGGTGGAGTGGCGCAACGCCCGCAAGGTGCTCACCGTGATGGTGCTGCTGCTGGCCACGATGTTCGGCGGGATCAGCGCCTTGGCCCACCACACCGGCATCGTCTACGCCGAGAACGGCCCCACACTGCTCTATCAGCTGGGCAACCTGATCTTCGGCAACGGCGTGCTGCTGGCGGTGCTGCAGCTCGCCACCCTGCTGATCCTGCTACTCGCCGCCAACACCGCCTACGCCGACTTCCCGCGCTTGGCGGCCTTCCTCGCCCAGGACGGCTTCCTGCCCCGCCAGCTGGCCTCCCTCGGGGATCGCCTGGTGTTCAGCAACGGCATCTTCGCGCTGAGCAGCTGTGCGGCCCTGCTGCTGGTGATCTTCAACGCCAGCGTGACCCGCTTAATCCCGCTCTACGCGGTGGGGGTGTTCATCAGCTTCACCCTCTCCCAGGCCGGCATGGTGGTGCACTGGTGGAAGGAGAAGGGCAAGGGCTGGCTGGGCAAGGCCCTGGTCAACGGGGTCGGGGCGGCCATCACCGCCGTGGTGGGCCTGGTGCTGCTCTACAGCAAGTTCACCTACGGCGCCTGGCTGGTGCTGGTGGCGATTCCGCTGCTGATCACCCTGTTCCTGCGGATCCGCAACCACTACGACTACGTCGCCCGGCGGCTGCGGATGTCGAGCGACAAGCTGCTCAAACTGCCGGCTCCCCCGGTTTCCGGTGGCATGCCCACGGTGGTGCTCGTGGGCCAGTTGCACCGCGGCAGTTTCGAGGCGATTCGCTTTGCCCGGAGCGTGGCCAGCGATCTGGTGGCTGTGCATGTCGACCTCAACGGCGACCGCACCCAGGCCTTCATCAAACAGTGGGAGCGCCAGGTTCCCGGCGTTCGCCTGGTGGTGCTGGATTCCCCCTACCGCTCCCTGGTGGATCCGGTGGTCGACTTCGTGAAGCAGTTCGAGCAGGAACACCGCAAGGACCGCAACCGCTTCTGCATGATCGTGCTGCCGGTGTTCGTGACCCAGCACCGCTGGGAGAACCTGCTTCACAACCAGAGCACCATCCTGCTACGCGAGGCCCTTCGGGAACAGGGAACCCGGGTGGTGACCACGGTGGGCTTCTATCTCTGACTGCCTAGGGCGAGCCTGCGATGGCAGGCCCGCTCAGGCCCGGCGAGCATGCCGCAAGGAATCCCCAAACGACAGGAGCAACAGCAGCAGGCCGATCACCCCGGTGAACCACTCCGGCACATGCAGGTGGTGCTGACGCAACAGGATGCCGGCGAGCATCACCAAGCCCAGGGCCCCGATGGCGTAATGGGCGCCGTGCTCCAGGAAGATCAGCTTGTCGAGGGCCTTCTCCCGGCTGAGCATCAGCGTGAGGGAACGGATAAACAGGGCTCCGAGTCCTAGGCCGGTGAGGATCAGGGCCAGGTTGGAGGTGATCGCGAAGGCGCCGATCGTGCCATCGAGGCTGAAGGAGGCATCTAGCAGCTCGAGGTAGAGGAGGCTGGCCAGCCCGCCACCGGCGGCCAGACGGGCTCCGGCCTGCTCCTCATCCCCGAAGGCCTCCGCCAGGGAGGTGCTCAGCAGCTGCAGCACTAAGCCGATGAGGCCGGCGATCAGCACATCGGCCCGCTGCGGTCCCGGAAGCGCCAGGTCCACCCCCAACAGCACGATCAAGGCCAGGGCGATCTCGAGGGATTTGATCCGGCCGGCGTCACTCAGACGGCGCTCCAGCGGTTGGAACCAATGCAGGGTCTTGGCCTCGTCGAAGAAGTAGCGGAGAAACACCATCAGCAGGAACATGCCGCCGAAGGCCAAAATGCGGGGCTCCGCCAGATCGAGCAGCTCCCGGTAGCGGGCCGGGTCATGCAGGGCCGCATCGAGGGCCTGCCGCACCCCCACCCCGCCGGCCAGGGCCACCATCAGCAGCGGGCCGGCAAAGCGCACGCCGAACACCGGAATCACCAGGCCCCAGGTGAGGAAGAAACGCTGCTGGCCCGGCGTGAGCTGATCCAGCACGCGGGCGTTCACCACGGCATTGTCGAAGGAGAGGGAGATCTCCAGCAGCAACAGCACCAGCGTGATCCAGGCTGCTGTGACGCCCTGGAGGCCCAGCACGATGGCCAGGCCCGCGGCGCAGCAGGCCAGGGGAAAGTAGAGATAGCGCAGGTAGCGCATGCGAGTAGGCGAAGCGGCCGGGCCCATGATGGCCGATGGCGTTCGAGCGACTGTTCAGCCGTCGATCGGCTTAGTCGCTGGTCTTCTGATGGGATCGAGGCTCCGAACCCAGCTCGACCGGCGATTGGCCCGGCAAGGGCTCGGCAAGGGACTTGCTGGGGGGCTGAGAGGGCGTGAGGGTTTCCAGGCGGCTGAACAGCCTGGGCACCAACAGCAGCACCGCCACCACCGCCAGGGCCCCGAGGCCGAACTGCACCACGCCCTCCACCATGCGATCGAAAGGAACCCAGCGGCCGCCGAGCCAGGCCAGGCTCACCATGGTGGTGGACCACAGCAGGGCCCCGACCAGATTGCAGAGGAAGAAGCGGCCGTAGGGCATGCCCACCGCTCCGGCCATCGGGCCGGCCACCACCCGCAGCACCGCCACGAAGCGGCCCAGCAGCACGGATTTGCCCGCGTGACGCAGGAAGCGCTCCCGCAGCTTCTCAAGCTCGGCCGGGCTCTGACGCAGCCAGCCGCCGACCCGCAGGATCAGCGGCCAGCCGGCCCGGCGGCCCACCCAGTAGCCGATGTTGTCCCCCAGGACGGCGCCGCTGGCCGCCGCCGCCATCACCCCGAGGGGATTGAGCTGGCCACTGCCGGCGGCGTAGCCGCCGAGCAGGGTCACGGTTTCGCCCGGCAAGGGCACACCGGCGTTCTCCAGGAGCATCGCGCCGAAGATCACGCCGTAGCCCCAGCGCACCAGCCAGTCGCGCAGGGTTTCGAAACTCGGGGAAAGCTCCAGCAGGCCCGGCGGCAGGAACATCGTGGGGCCGGCAAAGGCGTTGATCGAAGGAAACCCTATGGCGCGGCATGGCGTTGCGGAGGTGGGGATCGCCGCTCGGCGCCGGTGCGGGGCGACACAGCCGGCGAGAAGCCGAACGTCAGCTCAAAGATGGCCGGTCCAGAGCCAGCGGCGGAAATGGCGCGGGTTGCGCAGGGGACCGGGCCAGGTGAAGCGGGGAATGGCCAGGCGGGGGGTGTCGCGGCTGATCAGCTGGGCATCCACCGTGGCCACCTGCCCGTAGTGGCGGGAGCAGAGTGCGGCGTCGCCGCTCTGGTAGCTGTTGAAGGGGTAGGAGAAGGCCTGGGGGGCCTGGCCCGTCACCCGTTCGAGCACCTGGCGGGAGAGGACCAGCTCGGCCTCGAACGCTTCGGCATCGAGGCACTGACGCGGATAGTGGTGATGGCCGTGGCTGCCGATTTCATGGCGGCCGTGGCGGGTGGCCTGGAGGTCGGCCGTGGTGGGATACAGCTCCTGGGCCAGACGGGCGAGTTCCTCGCCGGCGCCGGCGCGGGCCGTGGCCTCGGCCAGCAGCGCCTCCACCGCCTGCATCGGTTCGGCCTGACGCAGGTGGGCCACCAGGGCATCGCCGACCAGGCCCCGGCTGGCGGGCAGCCGCTGATGGGCCAGGGCTTCCAAGGCCTGGGCCCGTTCGGGATCATGGGCATGCCAATAGAGGCTGTGCTCCCAGATCAAGGAGGGGGCATCGATCAAGGCGGTGGATTGAAACAGCACACCGCGGATCTCCAGCGCCTCGAGGACGCCGGTGGCGCTGCTGTACATGTCAGCCAGGCAATCATCGAAGCTCACAATCACACCAAATTGATTGCGTCCTGGAAAGTAGCCATCCCGCAGATCAGCGAAGGTGAGGAAGTCGGCACCCTGCATCTTCAGGAAACGGAGTTCATTCAGCAGGGTTCCTGGGGGAATCGGCGGCACGCCGAAGCGATCCAGGAAAGGGACGCGACCGGGATCATCAACGCGGTGATAAAGCAGGCAGAGCACCTTGCCGTTGAGCTGCCGTCGCCAGTAGGGATCGAAGGGGGGCAGGAAGAGCAGATCCTTGGCGCGATTCGCCAGCCGGCGCAGCTGAGCCAGCATCAGCCCTGCCCCCCGGCGGCGCCCACCAGCCGCACCACGCCATCCCGTTCCTCGCGATTGGCGAGGTATTCGGCCAGCAGGCCCCTCTCCAGCCTGCGGCTCGCCTCGAGCCGCTGCCAGGGTTCGTATTGGTAGCCGGTGCGCTTGAGGAAGAGCTTGCCCTGCTCCCACTGCGGCACCCGTGCCGCCCTTCCCTCCACCAACTCCCGGGCCCCCTCCAGCAGCAGTTCAATGCCCACGTGGAAACTGCGCACGTCGATGGTCTCGAAGTTATCGCCGGGCTCGATGGGCACTTGGGCGGAGCGAATGATGTCGCCGCTATCGATGCCGGGATCGATGTGGTGCACCGTCACCCCCACCAGTTCCGGATGCCCCTCGAGAACCATGTAGAGGTTGCAGTTGGCGCCGCGGGAGTAGGGGGATAGGCCGGTGTGGAGATTCACGATGCCGTGGCGCAGGCCAGGCTTGAGGGCCAGCACGGGTTCCCGCAGGAGTTGGGTGCCGTTCACCAGCACGAGATCGGGGGCCAGACGCTCCAAAAAGGCCACCGTTTCCGCTCCATTGATGGCGTCGGTGTGGAGCAACGGCACCGAGGCTGGGAAGGCGGGTTCGATCCCCTCGGGGCGGAACAGTCGATCCTGCAAGGCGCGGCCGAGCCGTTCATAGGGAGGCAGGGCCCGCCGGGCCTGGATCTGCCGCAGCAGGGCACGGGGATCGCGGTAGCGCTTGAGCCGGGCCAGACGACCCTGCTGGACGGAGGCGGGCGGATGCTGCACCACCACCCCCACCAGATCAAACACCTGGCTGGCCCGCTGCACCAGCCAGCGCTGGTAGAGGCCGTCGCAGCACAGCACCACGACCCGGGTCCCGCTGGATGAACCGCCGGGCAACGGGGTTGCGCCGGATCCCGGGCCTGAGCCTGAAGCGTGGAGGGAACCCATCCTGAAACCAAGCTGGCAGGATTATCACCGGATCGGGCTGCGGGGCAGCCATCGCCTTGCCATGGCCGTGCGTGATGTCCTGATCAGCGGCGATCCGCGCCTGCGCCAGCCCAGCCGGGCCGTTCCCCCGAGCCAGTTTGGCGGCGAGGCTTTGTGGGCCCTGGTGCAGGATCTGCGCGACACCATGGCCGCCCGCGATGGCGCTGGTCTGGCCGCGCCCCAGATCGGGGTGCCCCTGCGGGTGGTGATCTTCGGCATCACCCACAATCCGCGCTACCCCCAGGCCCCCCCGATTCCGGAAACGGTTCTGGTCAATCCGGAGATCACCCCGCTAGATCCCCAGCTGGAGACCGCCGAGGAAGGCTGCCTGAGCGTGCCGGAGTTCCGGGCTCCGGTGCCCCGCTGGCGTCGGGTGCGATACAGCGCCTTCACCCCGGACGGTGAACCCCTGCTGCGGGAGGTGGAAGGGTTCCATGCGCGGGTGGTGCAGCACGAATGCGATCACCTGGCCGGAATCCTGTTCACCGATCGGCTGGGCTGAGCCGGCTGCGGCGGACCACCAGGGCCATCCCGATGAGCATCAACCCAGCGAAGCTGATCAGCATCGGGGTCTGCTGGCCCAGCACGCTCGACAGATACCCCAGCGCCACGGCCACCACCGCGGCCAGGCTGCCACCGGCCACCAGCCAGCGCCGTAGCCGTGGGATGCCGGGTACGGCCATCGATAGGGCGCCAACGGCCACCATGCCGTACACCAGCAGGAAGGCCAGCACCGCGAAGCCCCCCAACTGATCGAACAGCTGGCTCACGCTGAGCCCCCGCAGCTCCAGGCCGCCCCCGATCAGGATCAGGGGGATGGTGGTGGCCGTCAATGCCCCCGCCGGCGTCCGGAAGCGGGGATGCACCTGCGCCAGGGCCGCCGGCAGCACACCGGAATCGGCTAGATCGAAGCCGATGCGCCCCAAGGCATTGAGGCAGCCCAGGGTGCTGCCGAACAGGCACAGGAAGGCACCGGCGCGGATCCATTCCCCGGCACCGGGATTGCCGAGCTGGTCGGCCAGCAGGGCGATGGGATCGAGGCCACTGCGCTGGGACGCAGGCAACCAGCTGAGCCCTTCGGTGAGCACCACCGCCCAGAAGAGGAAAAGCACTCCGGCGATCAACACACTCAGCCGGATGGCGCGGGGCACGGCCCGCTCGGGGTTGAGGGATTCCGCCCCGAGCGTGGCGGCGCTCTCAAAACCGATGAAACTGAGCACGGCCACCATCAGGCCGGAGCGGATCTGCTGGGCGGTGTCCCCGACCGGATCGACAGCCGCCAGATCGGCATGGGAACCGCCCTGCCGGAGCACCAGCAGGCAAAGCCCCAGCACGATCAGCACCGAGATCGTTTCAGTGCCGAGCATGATTCCCGTGGAGAAGCGCACATCGCGCCGGGCCAGCAGCAGGCAGCCCAGCCCGCCGATCACGTACCCGATCAGGGGGACCGGATCGCCGCCCACCATCGCGATCAGGTGGTTGAGATAGGAACCGAAGTACACCAGACAGGCCAGCATGGTGCCGCCGTAGCCCAGCAGCAGGGCCCAGGCGGCCACGGCGCCGGCCGCCGGACCTAGGCCCGCCTCCACATAGCCGGCAATGCCGCCAGCACTGCCGGGCTGGCGGCGGAACAGCACCAGGGTTTCGGCCACTAGCAGGATCGCCACCAGGGCGATGGCGTAGCAGATCCAGGTGGCATGGCCGGCGCTGCGGGCCGCCTCGGGAATGTTGATCACGGCCGTGAGGGTGAGGCCCACGGTGGCCACGGCCTGGGCGGTGACGGCCACCGGGCCGAGACAGCGATGGAGTCCGAGCGTTGACGGTCTGGGGGCGATCAAAGCGGTCGTGGCAGATCCTGACCCCATCAACCTGCCACGCATCCCAGCTCCGGGACCGCAAGAGCCGGCTGATGATCAAGCGCCCCGGAGTGCACGGCTGGTCTGTTGCCGCTGATCAGCGCCGCAGCTGGGCCAGGTCGTCCCAAAAGCCCGGATAGGACACGGCGGCGGCGGCGCTGTCGTGGAGGCGGGTGTCGCCGCTGGCCACCAGGGAGGCCACCGCCAGACTCATCGCCACCCGGTGGTCGGTCTCGCTGTCGACCTCGGCGCCCTGCAGATTGGTGCCGCCCTGGATCGTGAGCCCGTCGGGGTGTTCCTCCAGCCGCGCGCCCATCGCGCCGAGTTGCCTGGCCATCACCGCCAGCCGGTCGGTTTCCTTCACCCGTAGCTCCTCGGCACCGCTGATCGTGCTGACGCCCTCGGCGTAGCAGGCCGCCACCGCCAGCACCGGGATTTCATCCACCAGCCGCGGGATGATATCTCCGCCGATCTGGAACGCCTGCAACGGGCCATGCTCCACGGCCAGGTCGCCCACCGGTTCACCGGCCACATCACGACGGTTCAAAACTGTGATGCGGGCTCCCATCTGCTCCAGCACCTCGAGGATGCCGGTGCGGCTGGGGTTGAGGCCCACGTTTTCCACCGTGAGCGCGGCGCCGGGGGTGATAGCGCCGGCCACCAGCCAGAAGGCCGCCGAACTGATGTCGCCCGGCACCACCACCTGCTGCCCCCGCAGGCTGTTGCCGGGATTCACGGTCACGTCGGTGCCGCCCGGGCCGCCCACCACCAGATCGGCGCCGAAGGCCCGCAGCATCCGTTCGCTGTGGTCGCGCGAGAGGGCCGGCTCGATCACGGTGGTGGGGCCATCGGCGGTGAGGGCCGCCAGGAGGATGGCGCTCTTCACCTGGGCGGAGGCCACCGGTGTGCGGATCGTGGCGCCGTGCAGCTGCTGGCCGGCAATGGCCAGGGGTGCCAGCTTTCCGCCGTCGCGGCCGTGGATCGAGGCGCCCATCTCGCCCAGCGGACCGCCCACCCGCCGCATCGGCCGCCGGCGCAGCGAGGCGTCGCCGGTGAGGACGAAGTGGCGACCGGCCCGGCCGGCGAGCAAGCCGAGCATCAGCCGCATCGTGGTTCCGGAGTTGCCGCAGTCCAGCACGTTCTCCGGTTCGCGGAACCCGTCGAGCCCCACGCCCTGCACGATCACCTCGCGACCTGCCTCGATCGGGCTCACCGCCACCCCCATCGCCCGGAGGCAAGCGGCGGTGCTGAGCGGATCCTCGGCCGGCAGCAGGCCTTGGATGCGGGTCTCGCCCTCGGCGATGGCGCCGAACAGGAGGGCCCGGTGGGAGATCGACTTGTCGCCGGGCACTCGCACCGTGCCAGCCAGGCTGCCGCCGCCGGGCAGGAGCAGAGGTACCTGAAGGTCGGATTGAGCGAGGGTCACACCGGCTGAGCGCAGTCGGGCGATCCTATGGAGGCTGCCGCAGTCGCAGCCGTTTCGCTTCCGGAACCGTTCTTGCAGCGCGCCTGGCCGAGTCCGATCAGCGGTTCAGGGCAGGGCCACGCCCGCCGCCCTCAGCGCCGCCGACAGGGACCAGACGTCGAGCACCAGTTGGTGCCAGGGGGCGATGGTGGCCATCTCCAGGGCCATTGGGGTGGGAGCCGCCTGGCGAAGGGCGCGGGCCGCCGCCAGCTCCGCCTGGGCACGATCGAGTCGAGCCTTCAGCGCGGACCGTTCCGCTTCCGTCAGGACCCGATCCGGACAGTGGGCGAGCAGCACCTGTCCCCGGCAGAAGCTCTGCTGGAAGTCGTCCAGCAGGGGGGCCAGCACCTGATCGAGGAGCTCGCCGGCCGACTCTGGAGGGAAAGGCTCAGCAACCATGGCCAAACCCTAGGGACCCCGCGGGCGGGCCTGTTTCACCCGGCTGGCGGGAGATCCGACCCGCCAAGCAGCGCCTCAACCGATCAACAGCCCTCCTTCGTCGCTCAGCTCGGCGCTGACGCTGCGCAGGTCGTAGAGCAGCTCGGCCAGGGTGCAGCGGGCCAGCTCCCGCTCCAGGGCCCCGCGCAGCCGCTGCTCCATCAGGGCCGCCACCCGGTCGGCCGCCCCACCTCCCGCCTCCCTCTCCGGGCCGGGCCCTTTGCTGCCCAGTCCCTGGCCCAGGGCGGCCAGGACATCGGCCAGGGGAATGGCGCTCGCCGGTCGCGCCAGCCGGTACCCCCCCAGCCGGCCCCGCCTCGCCTCCAGCAAAGCGGCTCTCCGCAGCAGCAGCAGCAGGTGCTCCAGCAGCGGCGCCGGCAAAGCCTGGGCGCTGGCCAGGTCGTTCACCGAGCGCCAGCGCGGGGGATCGGCGGCCAGCTCCAGCAGGGCCTTGATGGCATGGATCGCCTGGCGGCCGAGCAGGGGGCTCAAGGCTGTGGGCCTCAGGCGGGGCGTTGGCCGAGGGCGCCGAGCCGCGCGAGGAGATGCTCGAAGCTGTATCCAAACAGAGCGGGATCCGGTTCGGAGCCGCCCAGGTCGGCCAGACCCAGCTCGGCCCAGCGCCGATCCACCCGGGACTCCAGTTCAGGGCTGCGCTGCAGCGGCTCCCCCCAGCTGTGCCGTTTTTCGGGACCCACCTTGGTGGTGGCATCGATCGCCAGTCGGCCGCCAAGCCCCAGCCTCTCGCTGGCGAAGTCGAGGGTGTCGAAGGGGGTGTCCTCCAGCACGAACAGATCGCGTTGCGGATCCACCAGGGCGCTGATCGCCCAGATCACCTGGCGCGGATCGCGGATTTTGATCGCCTTGTCCACCACCACGACGAACTTGGTGTAGGTGAATTGCGGCAGGGCGCTCCAGAAGGCCATCGCGGCCCTTCGGGCCTGGCCTGGATAGGCCTTGTCGATCGCGATCACGGCCAGCTTGTAGCTGAGACCCTCCATGGGCAGGAAGAAATCCACGATCTCCGGAATCTGCTGGCGCAGGATCGGGGTGTAGATCCGGTTCAGCGCAATCGCCAGCATCGCGTCTTCCTTGGGCGGCCGGCCGCTGAAGGTGGTGAAGTAAATCGGATTGCGGCGCTGGGTGATGCACTGGATGCGCACCAGGGGCGAATCCTCTACCCCTCCGTAGAAGCCCATGTGGTCGCCGAAGCGGCCATCGGCCATTTCTTCGCCGGGCGTAATCGTGCCTTCCAGCACCACCTCACTGTGGCTGGGCACCTTGAGGTTCACGGTCTTGCAGGCAGCCAGCCGAACCCCCTCGCCGCCGTAGAGGCCGGCGAACAGCCACTCGCTGAGCTGCACCGGGATCGGCGTGGCCGCCGCCATCACCAGCAGCGGATGCACGCCGATGGCGATCGCGATTTCCAGCGGTTTGCCGAGCGCCGCCGCCTTGCGCAGGTGGCGGGCGCCGCCGCGCACGCTCAGCCAGTGCACGGTCATCGTGTTGATCGACTGCTGCTGCAGCCGGTAGACGCCCACGTTGGGGGTGCCCGTTTCGGGGTCCCTGGTGATCACCAGGCCGAGGGTGATGATTCGGCCGGCGTCACCGGGCCAGGGGCGCAGCAGTGGCAGGGCGTCGAGGTTCACCGCCTCGCCGCGGAACACCTGCTGGTGGCAGGGGGGCGTGAGATCGAGGTCGGGAACGGCGCGGAGCAGGTCCCAGGCCAGGCTGCCGTAATTCTTGAGTTCCCCCAGCCCCTTGGGTGGACGCGGCTGCTGCAGCAAGGCCAGCTTCTCCCCCAGGGCCTCGAGCTCCTCGGCCCGCTCCATGCCCATGCTCCAGAGCACCCGCTCCACGGTGCCAAGCAGGTTCACGGCCACCGGCATCGAGGAGCCGATCACGTTCTCGAACAGCAGCGCGGGGCCGCCCAGGGCCAGAACCCGGTCGGCGATGGCGGTCAGCTCGAGATCGGGGTCCACAGGAGCGCTGATGCGCCGCAGCTGGCCGCGGGTCTCCAGGACCTGGAGGAAACCGCGCAGATCGCGGCCCTGATGGGCCATCACGCCGGCCAAGGGAATTGGGGATCGGCCTTTCACTCTGCAGCAGCATGGTCGTTGGCGCGAGCCATCGGCACCGAAAACCGATGGCAGCAACGCGCTCAGGGCTTGAAAACCTTGGGCATGGGTTAAGGGAGTGCCTTATTTGTTGATATCATCGAAGCTGGGCTGTTTAAAGCGTTCAACGGCAGCGCCGACAGGCGAGAAGGAGACCATTAGGCTGATTAGGGCTGCGCCAAACGCCGTTAGAAATGCTTCTCCATGACCCCATAATGGCGTCCCGGGTTTCGATGGATGAGATATGAAATCGGCAACCAGAGTGGAAATGAATGTGATAATAGCATTGGAATTGGTGTGTTTGTAGCCGCGAAACAAGCGGGTAAAGCTGATCGCAACACCAATGAATCCAGCAATCAGGCCCGTCGTTAACGCAATCTGCCAATGGGCCAGGGTGACGGCTGCAACATTGCCCTTGGTCATCGTTGTCATGCAGGCAGCCGTTGCCTGGGCCAAATGGCGGCTAAAAACTGCCAACTTGCGCTTGAGAAAATCAGACACCGACACCTACGGCACCAAGGTCTTTTCACGGTACTTGCCCCATGCCTGTCTTGTACATCGATGCTCCTAGGGCCGGAATAGCTCCTTGAACCTCCATAGCTGCACCATCTTTCATCAGTCAATGCACTCTGGCCACCGCCCACGCCTGAGCCGTTCGCCCCGATCCCGCCGATCGGCCTGAAACAACTAACTGACACACTGGGCCAGCCCAGGCTTACCGCAGGTCGTTTCTGCCCGATGAAAATCTCCTACTTCCACACCTCCGAGGCGGTGCCCCCGGTGCTGCCCGTCGCGGAGGGCGGGCCGGATGCCGCCGTCGTGATTGATGTGCTGCGGGCCACCACCACCATCGCCTGGTCTCTTGAGAACGGCGCCGAGGCCATCGAGGCCTTCTCCGATCTGGGCGAGCTGGAGGCCGCCGCCGCTGCCTGGCCCGCCGACCAGCGGCTGCGGGCCGGCGAGCGGGGCGGCCAGCGGGTGGAGGGCTACGACCTTGGCAACTCACCCCTGGCCGTCACTCCGGAGCTGGTGGGTGGCAAGCGCATCTTCATGAGCACCACCAACGGCACCCGTTCCCTGGCGGCAGTGCGTTCCGTGCCGCTTCTGCTCACCGCCTGCTTGCCCAACCGCACCGCCGTGGCACGACGCCTGATCGAACGCGATGCCCAGCAGGTGTGGATCGTGGGCAGCGGCTGGGAGGGCGACTACTCCCTGGAGGACAGCCTGGCGGCTGGGGCCGTGGCTTCGGCCGCGATCGAATTCGCCGTCGCCCCCCACCGGGGGATCACCTGCGCCAACGACGAGATGCTCGCTGCCCTTGCGCTTTGGCAGCAGTGGCGCCATGACACTGAAACCTGTCTGCGGGCCGCCAGCCACGGCCAGCGCCTGATCGGCATCGGCAACCACGACGCCGACTTCGCCTGCTGCGCCGCCGTGGACAGCCTGCAGGTCGTGCCGATCCAGGCCGAACCGGGCGTGCTGCGGGCGAGCTGAGCTCACCTCACCAGGCTCGTCGCTGGGCCGGAGTGCCTGGCCTCGGAGTGCGCCCGCCCCCGGAGTTCCTCTAGGCCCTTCGCCTCCACCCGCCTCGATGCGGCTCCTGAGAGCTGTTCCCGGTGAAGCTCGGCAGCTTGAGCTCCCCCTTGCACCGACCCTGGCTCGCCAGGGTGCGGCCCCTTACAGTTCGCCCGACGCGGTGGATCGACGGTGGCTAGTTTCCTGGCAGCGGCCCTGCAACTCACCAGCGGCTCCGATCCGGATGCGAATTTCGCCGCCGCCGAGGAGCAGATCGAGCTGGCGGCCCGCCGGGGTGCCGACCTTGTGGGATTGCCCGAGAACTTCGCCTTCATGGGAGACGACCAGCGTCGTCTTGAGCTGGCTCCGGCCCTGGCGGAGCGCTGCAGCCGCTTCCTGGTCACGATGGCGCGCCGCTATCAGGTGACCCTGCTCGGCGGTGGCTTTCCGGTGCCGGCTGGCGAGAACCTCACCTACAACCGCTCAGAACTGGTGGGCATGGAGGGTCAGCTGCTGGCCCGCTACGACAAGATCCACCTCTTCGATGTCGACATCCCCGATGGCATCACCTACCGCGAATCCGCCACGGTGAAGCCCGGCGACCAGCTTCCCCCCGTGGTGGACGTGCCAGGTCTGTGCCGCATCGGCCTCTCGATCTGTTACGACGTGCGCTTCCCCGAGATCTATCGCCACTTGGCCGCTGAGGGGGCCGAGCTGCTGATGGTGCCGGCCGCTTTCACCGCTTACACCGGTAAGGACCATTGGCAGGTGCTGTTGCAGGCCCGGGCGATCGAAAACACGGCCTATGTGGTGGCCCCGGCCCAGACGGGTGTTCACTACGGCCGCCGGCAGACCCATGGCCATGCCTTGGTGATCGATCCCTGGGGCACCGTGCTCGCCGACGCTGGTCTGGCCCCCGGTCTGGCCGTGGCCCCGGTGGATGGAGGCCATGGCGAGCGGGTCCGGGCCCAAATGCCGAGCCTGCAGCATCGTCGTCCGGCGCTGTTCTGATCTGTTCATGGGGATCCGGCCCACGGTGCCAGCCCTGTTGAGGGCTGGATGGCGACCCTGCCTGGGCCTGGCCGTCCTGCTTGGGACTGTGGTCACCAGCCTGCCGGCCCTGGCGGCCAGCAGCCTTTCCGCCTGGCGGGTCAGTCGCGAGGGGGTGCTCGAGCTGCGCACCAGTCCGGGCATCCAGGTGCGGGCCTTCTTCGAGGAGGGGCTCGGCGGGAGGGGGCCCCGCATCTGGTTCGACCTACCAGGGGCACCCCTGCGGGCCCGTTCCCTGTGGCTGGGCTACAACCTCCGCGAGGTGCGCATCGGCAGGCCCGATGACGCCACCACCCGCCTGGTGCTGGAGTTTCAGCCCGGCACCAGGCTTGATCCCCGCCAGCTGCGGCTGGTGGGCACCGCCCGGGACCGTTGGCGCATGGAGCTACCCCCCACTGCCACGCGCCTGGGGGTCACGGCCGGAGAGGGCGATTTCGAGTCGGCGCCCCGCGCGCTGGCGGTGCGGCCCCGTAACGAGCTTCCCCGCTGGTCCCAGCAGTCCCGACGCCCCCTCTCTCCTGAGGGTCTGCCGGTGGTCCCCCGCGGCCGTTACCGGGTGGTGATTGATCCCGGCCATGGCGGGCCCGATCCCGGCGCCATCGGCATTGAGGGACTGCGCGAAACCGATGTGGTGCTCGATGTGGCCCTGCAGGTGGCCCAGTTGCTCCAGGCCCGGGGGGTGCAGGTGCTGCTGACCCGCACCACCGAAGTGGATGTGGACCTGCCGCCCCGGGTGGCCCTGGCCAATGCCAGTGGTGCCCAGTTGTTTGTGAGCCTGCATGCCAATGCCCTCAGCCTCGATCGCCCCGATGTGAATGGCATCGAAACCTTTTATGTCGAGGGGGGAGCGTCCTCCCGGCTGGCCCAGCTGATGCAGGACCACCTGCTGGCCGTGTCACCGGGAACGCCGGACCGGGGCGCCCGGCCCGGCCGCTTCTTCGTGATCCGTCGCACGGTGATGCCCTCGGTGCTAGCCGAAATGGGATTCGTCACTGGTGAGATCGACGCACCCCGCCTCAGCGATGCAAGCTTCCGTAGGCGCCTGGCCCAGGCCGTATCCGGCGCGATCCTCCTTTACCTGCAGCAAGCATCTTGAGTCTTCTTGTTGGATTGTTCGATAGCGGCCTGGGCGGCCTCACCGTGCTGCGGCAGGTGCAGGCGCTCTATCCCCACACCCCCTGTCTCTACCTGGGCGATACGGCACGGGTGCCCTACGGCCAGCGGTCCACCCAGGAGATCCGCTCCATTGCCGCCGAGGTGGTGCACTGGCTGCGGCAGCAGGGCGTGGACGTGCTGCTGATGGCCTGCAACACCTCCAATGCCCTTGCCCTGGATGTGGCGGTGGCCGAGGCGGGGGTGCCGGTGCTGGGTCTGATCGACAGCGTGGCCTCCGAGATCGAGAGCGAGCGGGTAGGGATTTTGGCCACCCCGGCCACCGCCGCCAGCGGGGCCTATCGCCGGGCCATCCACGCCTGCCGCCCCTCCGCCCGCGTGCTGGAGATGGGCTGCCCGGCCTTCGTGCCCCTGATTGAGGCGGGCAACCTCGAGGCGCCCGAGCTGCGGGAGGCGGCCAGGGCCTACCTGGCGCCCCTGCTGGAGGCCGGCGTCGACACGATCGTGCTGGGCTGCACCCACTACCCCCTGTTGCGGCCGCTGCTGACTGCCTTGCTGCCGCCGGATGTTCAGCTGGTGGACCCCGCCGTGGCCACCGCCCATCGCCTCGGTCCCTTGTTGGCGAGCCTGGGGGAGGCGCCCGAGGTGGAGCGCGATCGGGAGCCCGTGCTGCCGGCGCCTGAGCGCACCACCTATTGCGTCACGGGATCGGCCGAGGCCTTTGCTACGGCGGCTACCGCCTGGCTGGGGCAGCGTCCATTCGTTCACGGCGTCGACCTGCTCTCCCCCGCCCGCGTCGGATGAGTGGGGCCGCCTAGGATCACTTCCATACAGGAGGTTCCGTGACGACCGTTGCAGAGCTGCTTCAGCCGGTCGAGGCCGACCTCGATGCCCTGCTTGCGGATCTGCGGGCCATGATCGGCGCGGGCCACCCGATTCTTCAGGCGGCGGCTGAGCATCTTTTTGCCGCCGGCGGCAAACGACTGCGCCCCGGCATCGTGCTACTGATCTCGAGGGCCATCGCTCCCGATGGCGCCCTCAGCCCCCGCCACCGGCGTCTGGCGGAGATCACCGAGATGATCCATACCGCCTCCCTAGTGCACGACGACGTGGTCGATGAGGCCGCCACCCGCCGCGGCGTGGCCACCGTCCACAGCCGCTTCAACCACCGCGTGGCGGTTCTGGCCGGCGATTTCCTCTTTGCCCAGGCCAGCTGGCACCTGGCCAACCTCGATGACCTGGAGGTGGTGAAGCTCCTCTCCCGCGTGATCATGGATCTGGCCGATGGCGAGGTGCGCCAGGGCCTCTATCGCTATGACACCGGCCAGAGTTTCGAGACCTACCTCGAAAAGAGCTACTGCAAGACCGCGTCCCTGATCGCCAATAGCGCCCGCGCCGCTGGCGTGCTCTCCGGGCTCAGCGAGGAGCGGCTTGTGGCGTTGCACCACTTCGGCCGTCAGCTGGGGCTTGCCTTCCAGGTGGTGGACGACATTCTTGATTTCACCGGCAGCGACCAGCAGCTCGGCAAGCCCGCAGCCAGTGACCTCGCCTCCGGCTACCTCACCGCCCCCGCCCTCTATGCCATCGAAGAGCGCCCGGCCCTGACCCGTCTGATCGAGCGGGAGTTCAGCCAGGAGGGCGACCTGGAGCAGGCCCTTGAACTGGTGCGCGGCTGCGAGGCCATTCCCCGTTCCCGCGCCCTGGCGGAGGGCTTTGCCCGCGAGGCCCACCAGAGCCTCGACTGGCTGAGCCCCTCGGAGCCCCGCAGCGCCCTGCGGGCCCTGCCGGAGTACGTGCTGAGTCGGCTGTACTGAACCCGATGGATTCCAGGCTTCCCGCCGCAGAACTGGAAGCCTCCACTTAGCCCTTCCGAAGCCTGCCCACACCCTTAGAGAACCACGTCCTCGAGGGATTCCAGCAGGATGCTTCCGATGGGAAACGCCGCATTCTGGGTGGCTTCCGAGAGCAGCACATGCACGCGGCAGCCGGCGGCGGCCGCCGCCAGCGCACCGGCGGGAGAATCTTCAAAGGCCCAGCAGGCGGTGGGTTCCACGCCGAGCCTGGCGGCGGCGAGCAGAAACACATCGGGGGCCGGTTTGCCGGCGCCCAGCTCGCCATCATCGCCATGCACGCGGGTGCTGATCAGCTCCAGCCAGGGGTGGGGGGCTGCCTTGAGTTCCACCGCCGAGCGGGAGCTGCTGGTGGCCAGGGCCATGGGCACCCCGAGCCGATGGCAGCTCCGGACTAGGCCTTCCGCACCGGCCATCGCCGGTGCCTGGGCCAGCAGACGTTCCGCGATCGGCTGGCGCACCGCGAGCAGCGCATCCCGGCCCTCGCAGCGATGGCCATCGGCCTCGATCCAAGCCAGCACTTGATCGGCGCAGTCGTGGCGCCGCCGGCCCCTCAGGGCAACCAGCCGGGCCGGATCGAGGTGGCTGCCGAAGCTCAGGGCGGCATCCCGCCAGGCCCGGGCATGCAGGGGCTCGGTGTCCAGCAGCAGACCGTCCAGGTCGAACAGGCAGGCGGCAGGTCGGGGCATCACACCAGCATGCCGGGTCGCAGATTGGATCCCGGCGGGGATTCCAAGCGGTTATGGCGAATCGGGTTCGGTGTCGTCCAGGCTCGTCTCCAGGGTTGTGAGCAGGAGCACCAGCGCGGCCCGCCGGTCCAGATCCCGGCTCTGCACCGTTTCCAGCCATTGCTGGCAGAGCGCTTCGATCCGCTGCAACAGGTCGTGACCCTTGCGGAGGTCGCCCATCACCTGCTCAATCCCTTCCCCATCGGTCTCGGGGGGAAGCCCCACCACGTAGCGCCGGCCATCGTCGCCGACATAGGTGAGATGCCCCTCGGAATCCAGGGTCGGGCCGGCATGGGGAGTGATCGGTTGCTCCTCGGCCATCGCTGCTGCAGAGGGTGCACTCCTTCCTTAAACCAGGCTCGGGGCAAATGCCAACCATGGATCAGCAGGACTCATGGCGGTTCAGCCGCTGCATCCGCCAGGTCACGAAGGTGCCCACCGGGCTCCAGAGCAGGTACGGCACCAGCAGCAGGGCAGCCCTGCCGGAGAGGGGGGCCACGATGGCGGCCAGGGCCACACCCCAGACCCAGCCGGCAAAACCCACGGCGGTGCCGCTCTGCAGCCGGCGGGTGCGGCAAATCAGCAGGGTGTAGCTCTGCACCAGCACCAGCAGGCCCAGGTAGCCCACCATCGGCGCCCAGCGGCCCCCCGCTTGCCAGGTGAGCAGGGCTGAGGCGTAGAAGCAGCCGTAGATGGCACACCAGATCAGGGGGATCCAGCGCTCGAAGGTGAGCCAGCGCGGCCGCCGCAACGCCATGAACCAGGCGAAATCCTCCCGTCCTGGATTCAGCAGGGCGGCCACCAGAACCATCACGGCGGCAATCGCCAGCCAGGCGGGCATCGGCTCGTAAACGGAGGTACGCCACCAGCCTGCCGTCCCGCGGGGGCGCTGGCGGGGCGATCCGGTGGCCTGCCGGCGGAGACACCGCGCTGGTCGGCCGACGCTTCCGGGGTTTGAATGCTTCCACTGCGGCTTTCCCCACGCCAGCCCATGTCCCAGGCTTCCGGTTCCTCCCCCGCCAGCGAGGCGGTGTCCAGCAGCGACACGGCCCCCACGATCGAATCGGTGCTCCACGAGAACCGCAGCTTCGAGCCTCCAGTGGAGCTGGCTGCCCGGGCCCGGATCGGCTCGATGGCCGCCTACCGGGAGCTGGTGGCCCGCGCCGAGGCCGACCCTGACGCCTTCTGGGCGGAGCAGGCCCGCAGGGAGCTGCACTGGTTCGAACCGTTCCACACCGTGCTCGATTGGAGCAACCCTCCCTTCGCCCGTTGGTTTGAGGGCGGCACCACCAACCTCGCCTACAACTGCCTCGATCGTCACTTGACCGGTCCCCGGGCTGACAAGACGGCGCTCATCTGGGAGGGCGAGCCGGGCGATAGCCGCACCTTCACCTACCGCCAGCTCCATGCCGAGGTGAGCAAGGCGGCCAATGCGCTGAAGGCCTTGGGGATCGTCAAGGGGGATCTGGTGGCCCTGTACATGCCGATGGTGCCGGAGGCGGCGATCGCCATGCTGGCCTGCGCGCGCATCGGGGCCACCCACTCGGTGGTGTTCGGCGGCTTCTCGGCCGAGGCGCTGCGCGACCGCCTGATTGATGGTGCGGCGAAGTTGGTGATCACCGCCGATGGCGGTTTCCGCAAGGACAAGGCCGTGGCCCTCAAGCCGGCGGTGGATGCGGCCCTGGCCGATGGCGCCTGTCCCACGGTGGAGCACGTGCTGGTGGTGCGCCGCACCGAGCAGGAGGTGGGCTTTGGGCCCGGCCGCGACGTGTGGTGGCATGAGCTGGTGGAGGCCCAGGCCGCCGATTGCCCGGCCGAGCCGATGGCCAGCGAAGACCGGCTGTTTGTGCTCTACACCTCCGGCTCCACCGGCAAGCCCAAGGGGGTAGTCCACACCACCGCCGGCTACAACCTCTGGGTCCACCTCACCTTCCAGTGGATTTTCGACATCCGCGATGACGACATTCACTGGTGCACCGCCGACGTGGGCTGGATCACCGGCCACAGCTACATCGTGTACGGCCCCCTCTCCAACGGCGCCACCACGGTGATGTACGAAGGGGCACCACGCCCCAGCAAGCCTGGTGCCTTCTGGGAGGTGATCCAGAAGCACCGCTGCACGATTTTCTACACAGCCCCCACGGCAATCCGCGCCTTCATGAAGAGCGGCCGCGCCGTGCCCGATCAATACGACATGAGCTCGTTGCGGATCCTCGGCACCGTGGGTGAGCCGATCAACCCCGAAGCCTGGATGTGGTATCGCGAGGTGATCGGCCATAACCGCTGCCCGGTGGTGGACACCTGGTGGCAAACGGAGACCGGCGGCGTAATGATCAGCCCCTTGCCCGGCGCCACGCCCACCAAGCCGGGTTCGGCCACCCTGCCCATGCCCGGCATCAGCGCCGACATCGTGGATCACGACGGCATCTCCCAGGGTCCGGATCAGGGGGGCTACCTGGCGATCCGGCGGCCCTGGCCGGGGATGATGCGCACGGTGCACGGTGATCCGGAGCGCTTCCGCAAGAGCTATTGGGAGGAGATCCGCCCCGCCGATGGCAGCTGGCTCTACTTCGCCGGCGATGGCGCCCGCCGCGATGCGGATGGCTACTTCTGGGTGATGGGCCGCGTCGACGACGTGATCAACGTGAGCGGCCACCGGCTGGGCACGATGGAGATCGAGAGCGCCTTGGTGAGCCATCCAGCCGTGGCCGAGGCCGCTGTGGTGGGGGTGCCCGATGAGCTCAAGGGCGAGGGCATCGTGGCCTTCGTGAGCCTCGAGGCTGGCCGCAGCGGCGATGACGCCCTGGTGGCTGAGCTTAAAAAGCACGTCGGTCTCGAGATCGGTCCGATTGCCCGTCCCGACCGCATCACCTTCACCGATGCCCTGCCCAAGACCCGCAGCGGCAAGATCATGCGCCGCATCCTGCGGGCCCTGGCCGCCGGCCAGGAGGTGAGCGGCGACACCTCCACCCTGGAGGACCGCTCGGTGCTGGATGCCCTGCGGGTGTGAGAGGTGGCCCAGGGCATCCACCCGATCCGGGCTCTGCCATCAACCGGCCTCTGCCATCAAAAAAGCCCCGATGGCTGACCAGCGGGGCTCTCGATTCCGAGGTGGCGATTGCTTGGACTGACGCGCCGTCAGCGCATCAAAACGATCGTGAGCCCCAAGATTCAACCGGCGCGGAGCAGGGGGGCTGAGGGCAGGGTGTGCAGATAGAGCAGCCAGAGGCTGCCGATGCCGGTAATGCCCACGAAAATCCACTGCCAGTCCTTGCCGGCATCGCGCAGGCGGCGCACCGCCAGCGAGAGGTGGGGCACGAGCTGGGCGATCAGATAGAGGTTGGCCAGCACGCCGATGAAGCCCACGAAGGAGCCCACCACGTTGAGCACTAGCAGGACTAGGAAGCTCGCCAGCACGAACCACCAGTAATCGCCTCGGTCGGAGCGGCCTGTGTAATCGAAGCTGCGCTTCCAGGCGGTGGTGAAGGCGCTGATCAGCTTGTCGGTCACGATTTGGTAGCCCTGGAAACCGCTTCACCCTGCCGAGTGGTTTCGCAGCGTCAAGCTCCTGTGACGGAACCCTTACCCAATTGTGCCTGCCACGATCAAAACTCCCGGGAGCTCAGGGGGTCGGCGGCTCCTGGAGTGCCCATTCCCCGATGGTGTCCGCCAGCCGTTCGAAGCGCCGCTGGCGGGCCGGATCATCGGCCCACTCGCCGAGCAGGTTGCGGCGTAGGCCGGCGCTGGCGGGGGTGAGGTGATCGCCGGGCAGTTCAAGGAGTTCGCTCGCATCCCCGGGCCGCTGGCGCAGCGCCTCCAGCAGCCGGGGGCTCTGGTCGAGGTCGTCGCGGCGGAACCGCACCAACAGGTTGCGGTTTTGGTGGTAGCCGCTGCTCACCAGCTGGAGCGTTTCCTGGGGTGAGGGGCTGAATTCACTGCGGAAGCCGAATTGCTGGCCCACCTCCGCCAGCAGGGGCACCGAACGCTCGGCCGAGAAGTTGTTGAAGCTGAGGGCCACCAGGCCGCCGCTGCGCCGTCCCCCATCCGGGGCCAGCAGGTGCAGCTTGCAGCCGAGGCTGTGGCCCAGCCGCAGCACCCGCTCCCCCGCCGGCAACTCAAAGGCCCCCGATGCCCGCGTAGCCGATTCCCGATCGGTCCGGAAGGCGCGCCAGGCCTCATTAGCCTGGCTCTGGTGGTCGAAGCCCGGCACATAGCTCCAGGCCCGTACGCTCCAGCCCTGGAGGGCCAGGGCCTCCAGCAGGCGCCGGTAGCTGATCTGGGGCGTGGCGGCCAGGTAGCTGCCGCCGATGAATTCGATCCGGCCGGGTCCGTCGCCGGAGCGAGCCACCCCGGAGCTGGGTGGCTCGAGGCACCAGATTGGGCCCCGCTGCCGCCAGAGGGAGTCAGCCACCAGTGCCGGCCGTGCTGTCGGCCCGGATCCGCTCCAAGGCGGCAATCGCCTCGCGGCGGTGGGCCGCCCCATCGAGCAGGTTGTTGAAGACGTGGCGGATCATGCCGTTGCCGTCGATCACGTAGGTGACGCGGCCCGGCAGCAGCCCGAGCACGCTGGGCACACCAAAGGCCTGGCGCAAGGTGTTGCCGCGGTCCACCAGCAGTGGAAAAGGGAGGCCATGGCGGGAGGCGAAGCGGCGGTGGCTGGCGGCGTCATCGCCGCTCACCCCCCAAACCTGGGCCCCAAGGGCCTGCAGGTCGGCGAAGCTGTCGCGGAAGGCGCAGGCTTCGGCGGTGCAGCCCGGGGTGTCGTCCTTCGGGTAAAAGAAGAGCACGAGCGCCGCGCCTCCGAGCTGGTCGCTGCGGAGCTCCACACCCTCGGCATCCGGCAGGGCGATCAGGGGGGCACGATCGCCGGCGGCGAGGGCGGCAGGCATGGGGCGACAACAGACAGAGAAAGCCCACCTTAGGAAGGGCTGCTGCCCAGGCCGGGGCGGCTGCCAGCCCCGGCCGGCTCGGATCCCCGCACCGGCCCCTTGCCGCGTCTGAGACCATGGGATGACGCGTGGATGGGTGATGGCCGATCAGCCTGGCCTTTGGGAACAGAACGACCTTCTGGGTCTGCTCAATCCCCGCCCGCCGGCCATCGCGTCCGCGCCGGCGGACCCCCAGTCCACTGCGGCCGCCGCTGGCCTGGACGGGGCCGATTCGGCTGCGGAGCTTGCGGATTCGGAACGAACGTCCGTTCCCGAAGCCGTCTCTGTGGCAGAACGCATAGAACCCTCGGTCCCATCAGCCTCCCCCCGACCCGTCCCGGCTTCTCCGGCTCCCCAGCCGATCGCCCTGCCCAGCCTCGCGCCGATCCAGCGCCGCCCGGCCTCCGCGGCTCCTGAGCGGATCTTGATCCTCGACACCGAAACCACCGGACTCTCCCCCCAGCAGGGGGTTTGCATCGAGGTTGGGGTCGTGCTTTTCGATGTGAGCAGCCGGGCAGTGCTGCAGCAGCTCTCCTTCCTGCTGCCCTGCAAGGCCAACCCCGCGGAGGCCATCAACGGCATTGCCGCCGCCGTGACCCGCCTGCCCCAACCCACGGAGGCGGCGTTGGCGTTGTTCGCTGCGCTGGTAGAGGCCGCCGACGCGGTGGTGGCCCACCACGCAGCCTTCGACCGCCAATGGTTCGGCCATGGGGCCCTCCCCGCCCTCGAGCTTTCCTGGATTTGCACCATGGAGGACATCCGCTGGCCGGCGGAGATGCAGTTGCGCCCCAACCCCTCCCTTCGCGATCTGGCCCTGGCCCATGGGGTGCCGGTATGGGCGGCCCACCGGGCCCTCACCGACTGCGACTACCTGGTGCATGTCTTCCAGCGCTGCGCTCAGCTCGAGGCGTTGCTGGTTGCCGCGCAGGAGCCCCGGGAGCTCTACCGCGCCCGCCTCTCCTATGCGGAGCGGCACCAGGCGCGGGAGGCGGGATTCCGCTGGAACGATCCGGTGACGGGGGCTTGGAGCCGAAGGTTGAGCCAGAAAGAGCTGGAAGCGTTGCCGTTCGCCGTGGTCCGGGTTGACCAAGACTTGCCAATCCCAACCTTTGCTCAAAGCGCCTGATCGTTGCTCAAAATCGGGTCTTTCATTTGGACATAGCTTCCACGTTGGTTCTCAAGGCAAAACTTGATGTGAATGGCGTTGTGGTGCTTGGCAATGAAAGACTCAGGTTGATCAAAGCCGCATGACAGTCACTGTCCACGACAGCACTAAACGAACTCACTGAATCAATTAACAGCGAATCGATCATGGTTGTTTGGGAAAGGTCAAGTTGTCCATCCGGCTTGATCCCTGGCCCATTGCGACGCAATTCGGTGCCGCTGATGTAATAGCGAATGAAGCGTACCCCAGCTGTTGTTCCATTGATGACCACCGGTATTCGCATGCGTAGATCGTTGGTTGCTGTGGTCAGGCAGGTTTGGCCGCAACTGGCGGGGTTGCTGCCACCTTGGACGGCACAGGCTTCATTGCTTTCAGAATTAAGAATGTAGTTCAGCCTGGCACTCTCCCTTCTCGACTGAATCATGCTCGTTTCAGAATCCGTCAGCCTCAGGTGACTGGTGAGGATGAGGCTGATGGCAGCCAGCAGAATGGAGACCAGAACTGTGGTGATCATCAGTTCCAGCAATGTAAATGCCTTCGTCCTTGAGGCCGATCCGAACCGCCGAGACCCTCCGCGCCACACCTTCATGTTCGTCTCCAGTCGCTGCAAGCGGTGTTGCTGATCGCATCGCCACTGACCGAATTCACCCCGAAGCGGATTAATCCCATGATTCCACTTAATCGAACGCAGCGAAGCGGTGGCTGCCCATCAACGCTGACCCTGATGATGATGTCTGTGTTCGTACTGGATGCGCCGAGAGTGCTGCTGGCTGAAACGGCACCCCGCTCTGTGTAGACCCAACTATTTTGACTTGTACCGAGATGGAATGAAGAGAACCGTTGATTCCCCGGCACTCGCAGGCTGCTTTCTCTGGCGCAGTTCGATGGCTGCACGCTGGCAATGGTCGCTCCCGGCCGGATCTGCTGTCCGGGCTGAAAGGTGACCGTGCAGGTTGTATTCAGATCCTCGGGCGCCATGGCGATCTCCCCAAGCCATGCTGCGATCTCATCCGTGAGCGTATGGGAATCAGCGGAGCGCATCTCATTTTGATTTAAATTCAACGATAGTGTGGTTAAAAGAACGAGGACCGCCCCAACCACGGTCAGTTCGAACAGGCTGAAGCCCGCGGCTTTCCTTTGCTTATCAGCGTGGGGATAAGTTCTTATTTGATACCTTGAATCGGACGGCTTAGAAGGTTTCATGGGCACCAGAACGCCATGGGAGGCACAATCAGGGCAACACGGCGAACCTGGTTGGTCGCGGTTTCGGTGTAGGCAACCTCTAGGGTGTGATCGGCCCGGATCGTGGTTGTTCGCGTTAGACCACTTGGACTTGGCTTCGTATCAATGGCTGTCTGGAGGGGCGCCATGAACGTGCTGTTATTGCTATCTCTGCACACAGCATCAACTGCACTGGGCTCATTGATGCTGACTGTTGCAGGATCATCGAGTTGCGGGAAGAAGTAACGGTCATCGTCTGGGTTATTAACCGCACAGGCTTTCGTTGGCCCGTATGTGAATGTTGATGGATCCGGAATCACGCAGCTTCCTGAGCAGCAGGTAAAGCGCCGACTCAAGCGTTGAACGGCTGTCAAATCCGAGTTGACATTCCATTCATTGTTGTCAATGGTGTCAGCTTTGCTTGACATTCGATTGGCCGACATCAGCATCATCGCCGTTCCCGAGGTCACGATGGCAAGCATCACACTCGCTAACAATGGCTCCAAGAGCGAGAAGCCCTGGCGGCACGCGTCTTGGCCATGAAGGGTCTTGATTGGCTTTTTCATCAGTAGTTTCGGACCCCCGTTACGCTTCTCGCTACCCAATCAACACCCATCCATGGAACAACGGAAAAAGGGGTGTCCGGCGAAACGTAGTTCCCGGATGATGGAGGTACGCGAAATACCAAATCACCATAGGCTTTCATGTTGCGAACCCAGATGCGTCCATTCACATTCCAGCAGTCAGGGTTACTGATTACGCAGGTGCCACCTAAGGCTGCATTGAGCTCAAGAAAGCCCGAAGGCATATAGATAAAGACGCCAGTGATCTTGCCAGGGTCGGCGCTTCCTGATGATGTAGCATTGAGATAAATATGTTGATTGTAGCTAGGGTATGTTGCATTGAAGGGATTGCCTAAAATATTTAGCTGTGCTGGTTGGCCTAGAGCATTAAAGACCAGATCCGAAACGGGAGTTGCACAGCTTCCCGAGCGGCTACCGCACTTCACATGCTGCACCGCATCAGAGCTGCCAAGCAGGATCATGTCCTGTGTTGAGTTCGTATAAGCCCAACCTGCGGCGGCATTGTAATGAAGGCTAAGGGGGCCATCGCTGGTGTCGATCATGAGCGATTGTCCACCAGATGTTGCGGAGAGGTTGATGGAAGGACCCTTGCAATGAAAGCCGGCCGCATTGGTGATTGGTGAATTGATGGTGTATTCACAAGAGGTCAGTTTCGACCAGTAGTAGTTGTCGCTGAGGCTGCAAGCCACATTGCCGTTTGCCGTCTGGCAACTGGTCCTGCCAGCCGTCGTATTTGGAAATCGCCTTTCGACTGCTTGCGTGCTCTGGTTCGTTCTTAGGTATTCGTTGTTGGTAAAGCTTTCATAGGCTTTGGCGCTAACAGCGCTACTGAATGTGAAGTAATAGCTGCTCACAGCTGGCAGGCTGATATTGGCTGCAATCACGGGAATCCCGGAGATTGTGGTTCCAGCGATATCTTGATTCGTTCCGTAGACGCCACCAGATTTTGCGGTTTTTAACCAGCCCCAGTAGGTGGCGTCAGTCCCCGTTGATTTGTTGCAGGGAATCACTCTGCAATTTGAGCGTGAGAACACATTCGCGGAGGAGCCGCTCATCCCAGATGTATCACCAATGATGTTGTTTAGAGGAATAATTTGTCCCGAACTGTTTCGAGTTGTATAGGAATCATTGGCGTAAAGGGTCCAGTGGTTGCCGCCGTTCAGCCCGGTGATGACCCCGAAATCAACTTGACAGAATCGGCTGTCGGCGCCCAGGGAATCGGCGGAGTTTCCGAGGATGGTTCCCCCTGATCCGTTGGAGCCAAACGAGGTGCCGCAACACTTTGGAATCAGCGCGAATTCCCGCGTGACGACCGCCCTGGAATAGGTGCCATCACTTCGGTAAACCCGACCTTCGACTGTGATGGTGAGATAACCGCTGTTGCTACCAGGCTTCAGAACACCAGTGCCGTCAGGATCATCAAGATTGGTGAGTGATCGAATCGAACCCGTCCCCACCGTGCTCACGGAGGAAACACCGGTCGTGCTGCTCACCTGGATTTCCCTTCGATTGCCGCTGCCATTGGCACCGGTCGCATAGGTGATCGCCTGAATGGCGAATCGGCGGTTTCCTGTGTTGACGCTGTTGCTGCTGAAGTCGCGAAACTGCCCATCCCCATAGGAGCGGGCCGTCGTGCTCGGTCTGCCATCGCCCAGGGGGCCTGGTCGGGCTCCAGCGGTGCTCTCACAGGGGCTCCTGACCTGCGCGTCTGTGGCTGTAGCCCAGTTGTTCAGGGCCAGCCCGGAAACCATCAGACCCCGGTTCTCGGGGCGATTAAGGCTGGCGATGATTCGATTGATGCCAGCCTCCGCCGTGACTTTGGCATCTCCACTGACACTGATCAGGCTGCTCGTGCGACTCCGCCCAAGGCTGAGGCTCACCAGGCTTGCGGTCCCCAGCATCATGGCAATGGCTGCCATCACCGCCGCAATGATCAGCGAGCCCGCCGGTCGATTGGATTGGCGAGGTCGTTTCGCCAACCAGCGAATTCTTCCTGCAGGTCTCCTTCTTTCAGGGACCTTGCCGCATCCGAAGCGTGGTTTTCGTTGGGCTGGCTTGGCCATTCACCTTGATGGTGGGGATTGGGTGGGCTGATCAAAGCCTTGGTGACGCGGCCTGATTGTGGGTGTCAGGTTGCTGTTGTGTAGGCGTAGAATTGCGGTTGGAAAGAAGTCAAAAGAGACCAAGTCTGTTGGCGATGTGTTGCGTGATTGTTGTCAAATGCGGCGGAACCGTTGCGCATATGGGGTATTTCTACCATAGTTCTTTGAGGCTCGGCCTTGCGATCTGAGCGGCGAGCGATGGGGTTTATGGTCTGCGTCATGGTCAGCCAAATGGCTGATATCCACTGCCCTGTCAGCTTTCTGGTCCGTACCTATTTGACTGGTTTAGTCCCGTTGTCTCATCCAATTCTCAGCTTCCTTTAAGCCAATCCATCGACCACCTCTAGGTCATTCGCCCAGGTCCGATCTTGGGTCGGCTAGTTCGGTGACACCTGGCCTGGACGCCAGCAAATTCCCGATGTCCTCTGAGAAATTCTGAGCTGCGAGATTTCCACCTGATGCTCCTTGCCAGGGTCAATCCCACAGATTCTCTTCGGAACTCCGAAGCCCTCCAGCAGTTCAACCCCCTAGCCCGATGAGGTCGACAACCTGGAGACAGTTGGTCGGTCTGCCCCATGCTCGGCCCTCCGCTACCGCCGGATGCCCCCCAGGCGCGGGATCCCCTGCTGGATCGGTTGCGCCGCTGGCAGAGGGCCCGCACCTGGGCGCGGCTGATCCGGGAGGCGGAGGCGCTCTGGCATGTGGATCGGCGCATCCTGCACCGCCTGGCGGCCATGGAGCTGGGTCAGTTGCTGGAGGAGGTGCCGCCCGGCATGAGGGGGCGGGTGAACCAGTGGCTCAAGCGGTTTCACACGGCGACGCGGCTGCGCTGAGCTCCGGCACAAAAAAGCCGCCTCAGAAAGGGCGGCAACCAGGTGGTTTCAAGCCGGTGAAATCGGAGCGGCGGGATTCGAACCCACGACCCCCACTACCCCAAAGTGGTGCGCTACCAAGCTGCGCTACGCCCCGGCGGAATGAAGTTATCACAGCGACCTACCCACTCCGCCGGAAGCCTTTTGGCGTTTCCGCAGCCGACGCAGCAAGCGTACCGTGAGCCGATGACGGGCCAGACCGGCGTAGCCCTGGATGTGTTCGGAGCGGGCCAGTTGGCGTAGCTCCGCCAGGTTCAATGTGGCCAGGCGGAGTTCCGGCAGCCGGTCCCAGGCCCCGGAGGGCAGGGGCAGGTCCGAGCCCTGGCGCCCTTCTCGGAAGCCAAACAGGGCTCCACCGGCCATCCACTCCGGCACCAGCACGAACAGCACGGCCAGCAGGCCGTAGAGCTCGACCAGGCCCCTGGGCAGGGGGTGGAGCTGGCGGGGTGTTAAGTCGGCGGGCTCCTCGGCCATCAGATCAGGGGGCGGTTGCTGGGGGCGGCAGGGAGCTCACGCCATTGCAGGGGTGAGCTCCCAGGCCCCGGAGCCAGCCGCACTGTCCAGAACACCAGGGCGAAGCAGAGCATCAGGGTGGCCAGCAGGCCCAGGATCACGACCCGGTCGGGTAAGGGTTCGGGGTTGGGACTCATGCCTCTTGGGTGCGAAGGCAGGTGATCTGCCGGGTGGCTTGCTCCAGGGTGAGCACATCACCCTGCAGGGTCACGCGGAAATCATCGTTGCGGAAACTCAGTTCGCTGCCGGAGGCGGGATCTCGAAACAGGGTGGAGCGATAACCACCGGTCAGGAGGGAGGCCTGGCTGTCGTTGCGCTCCACCACTACGGTGCCCCGGCCCGGGCAGACATAGCTCTGGCGCACGTCGTAGTTCTCCCACCAGGGTGAGCCCATCGGCCCGGGTGCGGCCCGAAGGGGAGCGCCAGCCGCCGCGGCGACCATGAGGCTGAGACAGCAGCCGATCGCGACGCTTGCCGATCTCTTCACCCCATGCCGGCGACCCGCCAGGCAACCCAATGGACGGTCTGCCGCTCGGAGATCGTGCTGCACGGCTCGGGCTCGCTTCACGGCAGGACGATCGGCGTGTTCTCCCCCCGCAGCACGCAGTGGGCCACGGACCAGTCGTAGGCCTGCCAAACGGCATCGGGGAGGCGGTAGGAGGCGCCCGGAAAGGGGCCGAGGGGCACGCCACTGGGTTGGGCGGAGCAGTAAGGACGGCTGCCTGGCTTGGCCAGGTACTGCTGGTGGTAGGCCTCGGCGGGGTAGAAGGTGCGATCAGCGTCGATCTCGGTGGTGATCGGTCCGTGGCCTGCTGCAGCCAGGAGGGCGGCGTAGGTTTCGCCGCTGGCACGGGCCAGCTCCAGGAGCTCCAGTTCGTTCACGAAGATCGCCGAGCGGTACTGGCTGCCGCGGTCATTGCCCTGGCGGTTGCCCTGGGTGGGGTCGTGGCATTCCCAGAAGAGCTTGAGCAGATCGCTGAAGTCGATCCGTTCCCTGTTCCACACCACCCGCACCACCTCTGCATGGCCGGTGCGCCCACTGCAGACCTGCTCATAGCTGGGGGCTGCACCCTCCCCACCGGCGTAACCCACGGCCGTGGTCACCACACCGGGCAGGCGCCAGAACCCTTTCTCGGCTCCCCAGAAACAGCCGCAGCCAAAAAGGGCTTCCCCTTCGCCTTCCGCTGCTGGGGCCCCAATCGGCGTGTGGAGCACCGCATGGCTCAGCGTCTCGGCCGATGCCTGGTTTCCCGGTTGGCTGCTCCCGGAGCCGGCGGTGCCGAGCAGGTCACTGAACAGGTTGCTGAACACGGTGGTCGAGGAGGCGTAACGCTGTCGATGCCGTCAGCCTAGGCCGGCCCTCAGGATTGCTGCTCCGGCACCAGGGCGATGTGGTTCAGCAGGGTTGTGGTGAAGGCGAAGAGCAAGAAGGGAAGCGAGAGCACCAGGATCAATCCCACCCCCACCAGGGCGAAGATCGGTTTTGAGGCACCCATGAGGGCCAGGCCGGCGGCCAGGCTCACGAAGATCACGGCCATCCAGATCAGGATTTGGGCGTAGATGTCACCGAAGGTGAGGGTGCAGCGCAGGTTGTAGGGGCGGCTGATGGGGCCTGGCGTGGAGGTCATGGGGGGGGGACGGAGTGGCCCGGGCGAAGGCTTTTCGGTGGATAGGCCCTAAACCGTGCCTCCAGTGAAGCGACCTCGGAGCCCTTTGCAGGCATTGGGCAACATCTGTTCAGGCCGGCGGCCCCCCAGGCTTCATGCGGTCTGGAGCCGCTGCGCCTGCTCCCGTTCCCACAGACGCCGGTAGGGGCCCGCCACTGCCAGCAGGTCAAGGTGATGACCCTCCTGCACCAGGCGCCCCTCCTCCAGCACCAGGATCCGGTCGCAGGCGGCAGCGGCCGAGAGCTGGTGGCTGATCATCAACACCGAGCGGCTGCGTTGCCGCCGCACCTCCGACAGGATGCCAGCGGCGGTGTTGTTGTCCACGCTGGCCAGGGCATCATCGAGCACCAGCAGCGGGGCCTCCACCAACAGGGCGCGTCCCAGGGCCGTGCGCTGGCGCTGGCCACCGCTGAGGGTGATGCCCCGCTCCCCCACCAGGGTGGCGTAGCCATCGGGGAAGCCCTTCACGTCGGCCTCCAGACGGGCCTGCCGGGAGGCTTCCTCCACCCGCTCCATCGGGGCCCCGGGATCGCCGTAGCGCAGGTTGTCGGCCAGGCTGGCGGTGAACAGGAAGCCCTCCTGGGGCACCAGCGCCACCTGGCTGCGCAGATCCTCTAGGGCCAAACGGGTGATGTCGATGCCATCGAAAAACAGCTGACCCGGATCCACCACCACCATCCTTCCCAGCGCCCGGGCCAGGGTGGTCTTGCCGCAGCCCACCGGCCCCACCAAAGCCACGAGTTCGCCGGCCTCGATCCGGAAACTCAGGCCATCGAGGGTGGGGCGCGCCGCTCCGGGGTAGCGCACCGTGAGGCCGCGGGCTTCCACCACCCCCCGGGCCGGCTGCTCGGGGGCCACCGGTTCGGTGGGCGATTCCACCAGGGAATGGCGCTGCAGCAGGGCCTCGATCCGATCGAGGCTCACCTGGCCGGTCTGGAAGCTGTTGAGGGTGAACCCCAGCAGTGCGGTGGGAAAGACCAGCCGCTCCACATAAAGAATCATCGCCACCAGGGCACCGATCGTGAGGCGGCCACTCTCCAGCTGGCCACTGCCGATGGCGAGGAGCAGCAGCAGGCTCACCGAGGCGATGCCCTCAAGCATGGGGAAAAGGGTGCTGCGGGTGCGCCCCAGCCGCAGGGCGGCATCGCGGTAGAGGAGGTTGCGCCCCTCGAACGCCTCCTGCTCCATCGGCTCTTGGCCGTAGATCTTGATGGCGCCGATACCGGAGAGATCCTCTTGGATGAGGTCGCTCAGCTGGGCCAGGGCTTCTTGCTGGCGCCGTTGCTGCTTCATCATCCTGCCTCCGAACAGCCGCACCAGCAGGAGCATCAGCGGATAGAGCCCCACCGCCGCCAGGGTGAGGAGGGGATCGATCGCCAGCATCGCCGGCAGGGTGAGGGCGTAGGCCAGGGCGGTGTTGGTGAGGCTGAGCACGGCGAAGCCCAACAGTCGCCGCACGTTCTCCACATCACTGGTGGCCCGGCTGATCACCTCGCCGCTGCCGGTGCTCTGCACCCACCCCGGTTCCTGCAGCAGCAGGTGATCGAAGATCCGCTGCTTGAGATCGGCCTCCACCTGCCGCCCCACCCCGAACACCAACATCCGGGACCAGAGCCGCACCAGGCCCATCACCGTGGCCAGAGCAACGATCAGACCTGCTTTCTGGAGTACATCCGTCAGGGCGAAGCCGCTATGGAGGCCGTCCACGGCGTTGCGCACGATCAGGGGCAGGCTCACCCCAAGCAGGTTGACCACCACCAGGGACACGGCCCCGAGCAGCACCGCGCGGCGGTGGGGTTTCAGGTAATGGAGGATCCGTCGGAGCCGCGGCCCATCCATACGATCCATTCAGCTAACAGGTGGCGACTAACCTACGCAGCCCCGCTGGAGAGCGCAGGCCATGCCGGAGACCCCCCCGCCGGAGCAGAGCCATCCGCTGCATGCGATCGATCGGCAGGTGATCGACCAGCTGCTGGCGGCGGCCATCCCTTCCGAGGCCCATCTGGTGGATGCGGCTCGTTTGCTGCATCGTTACCGCGGTTTTCCCGGTGCCAGCGACCTGAAGGACGACCTGGAGCGGGTGCTGCGGCTCTGGGGACTGGACCAGGGCACCCTGCAACAACGCACCCGAGCCCTGTGGTCCGGGGGGTATCGCCCCGGACTCGCCGCCGGGGCGGAGGCAGTGGGCTCCGGCTTCGACACCGCCGCGGCCGAGACCTGAGCCGGTGTTGGGGATGCTGGTCAGAACCCTCGTCCCCGGGTGATAGTGGGGAAGTCCCCATCACCCGGCCCGGTGTGCCTGCACCCGGGCTTTTTTTCTGGGTTCCGTCCTGGGGTCGCCCCTGACTCCGCTGATCCGGACTCCCCCAAGGCTCTGGCTCCTTTTCTGCTGCCCCTCTGCGATGACCCCCACCTCCTCCTGGCCCAGGCTGTTGAGCGTCCTGCTGGAGGGCCGGGATCTGGAGGCCGACCAGGCCGCCGATCTGATGCGCGGCTGGCTGGCTGGCTCGATCGAGCCGGTGCTCACCGGTGCCCTCTTGGCCGCGCTGCGCTGTAAGGGCGTCAGCGGTGCGGAATTGGCCGCCCTGGCGGCAGTGCTGCGGGAAGCCTCCCCCGTTCCCGCCGCCCGGCCCAGCCTTCCCTTGGTGGATACCTGCGGGACCGGCGGCTCCGGACTCGATAGTTTCAACATCTCCACCGCCGTGGCTTTTACCGCCGCCGCCTGTGGCGCC
>Ga0209597_1000183_pt1 | contig 41729 bp, 18 predicted proteins | sample M_140625_MF_Meta_FD_187316 | JGI IMG/M metagenome (GOLD analysis project Ga0209597, IMG submission 187316) | Freshwater microbial communities from Lake Montjoie, Canada to study carbon cycling - M_140625_MF_MetaG (SPAdes) (version 2) | ecosystem: Environmental > Aquatic > Freshwater > Lake... | reverse complement strand
ATAGGAATTGGAAGGTTTATAAGGGTTTATGAAAGTTTATAAGCGTTTATAAAGGTTGATTTTGTACTCACTCATTTTTATCTTAGAAATAAACAGTGAAACGTAAACTGGGGAATTGGAAGGTTTATAAGGGTTTATGAAAGTTTATAAGCGTTTATAAAGGTTGATTTTGTACTCACTCATTTTTATCTTAGAAATAAACAGTGAAACGTAAACTATTTAGATTAGACGGGTAATTGGAAGGTTTATAAGGGTTTATGAAAGTTTATAAGCGTTTATAAAGGTTGACTTTGTACTCACTCATTTTTATCTTAGAAATAAACAACGAAGCGTAAACTACCGTAGGTGTAAACCCTGCGGAGCAGTAAACGCACGAAGTGCAGTCAACAGGCGAAGCCGTCAACTTGCGCAGCAATGTCAACTTGCGCAGCAATATCAACGCACGAAGTGCTTACAATAATCCACTTACAATCAAATGCTTGGCAATATCTTGTGCTTCGAATGCCAATCTTACAGAAACTGTTGAGCTGATGCCGTTGAAGGTGCTAATTACAGAGTAAATAACTGGAGCAGCTCCGTTTCCTTTGGCTTGGGCAATTAAACGACCATCGGTGCTAAAAATGTTGATTTGGCATTCTGCAGCTCCTTTTGTTTCTGAATAGGTGCCAATAATTTTATTGTCTTGCTGAATGTTGCCATTAAAAGTGAAAATTGGTGCATTTGTGTTGCGAGCCACTTTAGCGGGTGGAGTGTTGGTTCCAATTTGAACATTGTTATTTCCGATTTTAATGCGAGAACCGTCTGAAATTACAATTGAATTCATGCCTGGAGCATTTCGAGGATCGGGATAATCATTGAGGAATTTTCGAACCGCATTGTTGTCTAACATGCCATTCACAAATAGGTTGTTTTTGATAATTGTCTTTTCAAGTCCCTCCCTAAAAAAAGCTTTTTCTTCGGTACTCACAAAAGTGAACTGGGTATAGCTCATGTTTTGGGTATTCTGCATTTCCTGAGCAGATTTAAATAAAATCCAAATAGCATCATTTCCATTCAAATCTTTGATTGTGCCATTCATGATGGTTCCCAAAAACTTATTCTGTGCTTTTACAATACAATAAGGTTTTCCCATAAAGAATAGGGTGTCTTGACTAATCACACCTTTTTCTTTCTTGAGGGATTTTTCTATTGCTTCTTGGTGTTTCACCAATTCCTTTTCTGTCATTTGGGCATTCAACGCCGTGCTTGCCAAGAAGAGAATTATAAAAATGTTTTTCATTTGGTTTGATCGATTTTGTTTAAGAATGTGGTTTTTGTAATGAGTTAATTTTTAAATATAGAGAAACAAAATTAAGGGAAAAATAATTTGCATTTTATTGAATGGAGAAATTTCTGGTTAAAAATCGTTATAATTTGTTTCGTGCAACTGTTGAATTTATAACTAAACATTAAGAAGGAGATTTTCTAATTTTTGAAATATACGATGTGGTATTTTCTGAATACATGGAATTAGATTATCATAGGTGAAAGTTTTTTGCTTTTATTTTCTCGAAACACATTTGAATTTCCCAAGAGTAAAAGTCATTTAAATGTAAAAAAATATTTTATATTGATAAAATATTACCAATATTGGTAATAAAATCGAACGATTATAATTTTTTAACTTTTAAATATGCGTTGTTGAATTTAACATTGTGTATTATCGAAGTTAAACAATATAATTAAATAACACACACCTATCATGCAGAATTTAGTCATCTTAGACAATCAGCCAATGGCAATTAAGTTTTTCAATGAATTTATTGAAGAAACTTTTCCTAAAGTGTTCAAACTTCACGCATGTGCATTAGTTGAATCGTTTTTTAATTTGAGCAATGATTTGAATATTACCCTCGTTATTTCAGAATTGAAATTGTATCAACAAAATTCATTTGAACCAGAGTATACTTTTGAGATTATTAAAACGTGTAAATCGAAATCAATTCCTTGTTTAATATACTCGAATTCACCAAATCCAAATTATATTTCAAGGTGTATTCAAATGGGTGCGCGTGGAATTATTTTAAAAATTTCAGATTTAAATCATTTGGCAACCGGCATAGAAAACCTTATCAAAGGTGAAAAATACTTGTGCAACAATGCAAAGCAAAATATCAGTTTTGAAACAATGGAAAAGGAAAAAATCAATCAACCAATTATAACCAAAAGGCAAATTGAAATTTTCCATTTAAAATGTAAGGGATATTCAGATATTCAAATAAGTGAGGAACTGAATATTGAAATTTGTTCTGTGAGAAAACACCGCAAAATAGCCAGAGAAAAAAATGACTGCAACAACGACGAATTGATTCAAAGAATCAATTTTTGGCATCCAACTTATTGATTTTGTTTATTGAGTATTTTTTCGAAAATCAAATCAGTATGATCATCTATATAACTTTGATAATAATTTACGTATCTATAGAATTCAGAACTATTGGGGCTATGGCCACTAATTTGACGCACCAAATGTTCAGGCATTCCATTCAACAATAAGGTTGTAATTGCAGTTTTGCGCATTATGTGGCTACTGAGTAAATCGCAGAAACGATAGCGCTTTCCTAACTTCGTTTTTACTTCAACTGATTTTTCATTCTTATAACGAGTTTTTCCAACTTCATAAGTCCAACCTAAGGTTTCACCCAATTCCTTGAGAAGTAAATTAAAATGATTTAAAGAAGGGTAGGGTAGCAGTTTGTTTTTACTACGTCTGTATTTTTTGATGATTTCAAGTGCAATTGGTGGTAATTTCAAGGAAGTGGTTGTTTGCGTTTTTTGACTGATTTTGATTAAATAAACCGTATTTTCATTGTGAATTTCAAGATTACTTTTGTTCAAGTTTGATAAATCAGAATATCTCAAACCCGTAATACAACCAAATAGAAATAAATCTTTGGTTTTTACTTGGGCTGGGGTCATAATTAAATTTTGTTCACAATGAAGTAATTCAAACCATTTAGATTCATCAAGAGTGATGATGGGATTATATATTAGTTTGACTTTAAAGAGAGCGTGAAATCCAATTATTTTATAATATTTTACATGGATGATCCAAGATAAAAAGGCATTAATTATTTTATATATAAATTTGATATACGAATCTAAATAATTGTGTTTTAAAAAGTCTGTTTTTAAGTGTTTTTCGAATTTTTTCCAAAAAGCTTCGTGTCTTTTTAATTCTGCAATAGCGCTACCTTTTTGAATAGGTATTAAAAATGGTTTTTCTAATTTTTGTTCAATTAGTTTTAATTTGTTCAAAACCATTGCTGTGTTTTTGTAAGTAGAAACAGATTTTGTGCGCTTTATCGTTCTTAGATATTCTGCAAATGAATCTACGAGTATTATGTGTGTTTTCATTTTGCAAGACTAAATAAAGACAATATAATTAGCTATACCAAACCACAAATCGCTGAATGAGTGTATAAAAATTGCTTTTGTTTCGTTTAATCATGTTTTTCCTATAATTCCTTATGGCATATTCACTGAGGCACATTATTTCAGCAATTTCACCTACAGAGAAACCTTCAATTGCATATTTCAAAATAACTATTTCTTTGGGTCTAAATATTGGTTTAGAATTGAAATTGTTTGATTTGGATAATAAGTTTTGAATATAATTACATAAAAAAATATTTTTATGTGTGGAACTTTGGATAGCCAAAATTAATTCTGCCAAATTGCTTGTTTTTGATACCAGTCCTTTGATTTTTAGATTTAAAATACAACTCAATATTTCTGGATTATTAATTCCAGTATATACGATGAACTTGCATTTGTTATGAGGCAGGTTTTGGATAGTTTGATAAATTGGAATATTGGAGAATTTAATTTCGGAAATAATGAAATCAAATTCACATTTGGATTTCAATAAAGGCAAACAGCTTTCAAAATTTGAGTGTTTTATAATTTTTGAATTTGCAAAATGCCGATTTAGCAAGTTTTCAACTTCATTTAAAATTGCAGGAAATTCATCTATCAATAGAAAGTTCATGGTAAGATTAGATTTACCATGGCAATAAAATGAAAAAAAAATATATTTGCATTAGTGACATATCACTAATGGTGAAAAAAAATTAGGGAAGTCGAAAAACAAAATAAAACTTCGGCTTAAACAGATTTTTTACTTTTTATTGTTTGTAAATAATTGCAATACAATTATTTATGTTTTTCCATTTTAAAAAAAGACAGTAGATCAATTTGTTGTTTTTTGAAGAAGTTGTATAAATTACAAAATCATGTACTTGAAATAAATGCGCAGATTGCGCAAATTTCCGAAAAAACCGAGTGAAAATTATGATAAAAAACTTTTGAAGAAATCATGGGTTATTGAAACTCAAATTATAATAATTGAGGTGTTTTTGTTTTATCTTGGTAATGGTTTTTACAAACATAATAATCATTTATGTAATTGGATTACAATATTCTTAAAACAGCATATTTACGATATTCTCAATTGGACAAGAATTTTATAATATTTTACATTTGTCTTGTAAAAAAACGTATTTGTAAAATTAAATAGTGTAATATTAAGAATTTGTGGTTTTTTCTTTAAACCGTTCCTGATGTTGTGGGTTACTACAGAATTAATTTCAGATATTAAAAACTTTATAAAATCGATAGAACGCCGATGTTTCGTTAAAATCAAAAACAACCCTTCCATAAGATCGTTCTAATGGGACAGAAAAAATGATCAGCGTATTGATAAAATTATAGCCTTTAGATATTTTAGTATCATCATTTGGAAAAAAATCTGTAAAAACTATTCTATTTCTTTCATATTTCCATTGGCCCATATTCCTGAAAAGTAATGTACCATCTTCTTTTTGATAAATTACTCTAAAATATGTACCATTTTCTTTTATAAATAAGGAATCTATTGTGTTCACATTTTTTTTTGCTACAAATACACCAATTGGATTCGGTGAATTATAGAGTAGTGTGATTATCAAGAATAGTATGAAGATTAATATAATTTTCCTCATTGAATCAACTAGACATTTTCTACTAAAAATCACTGTTTTCTAATAGGTAAAATAAATAAATATGTTTGATATGTTGTGCTTTCTGGAATCGTATCTAAATTATTTCTATCTTTATTCACCAAGCTTTCTGGGCAAATTTTTAATAAAGGATTTAAAGAATATGACATTACCGATTTACTATCCATAATTGTAATAACTAAATAATCTCCAACATTGTAAAAACTATAATTTGCTTTTCCTATCATTTGTGCGGTCATATTTTTACCGGCTTCTAATGCTCCCGTAATGCCGAATGATGCATTGTAGCTCATTTTATTTGGTGCACCTGCTTGCATGTATGCATTCGTAGCATCTTTAAATTGAGGCGATTTCATAATTTGAGCTAACATTCCAAGATTTGTAATTAAACTTTTCTCTGGCCCCGTTCCGTTTAAAAATTCTTCATAAATTAGACTCCAATCGGTACCTTTTTCTCTTTGTGTATATCCTTTTAAATTATTTGATGATTTCATATAAACAGCATTAGATAAAGCTTTGCTTTCAACTTTTGTTTGGCCATTGAATTTACCTCCTTCAATATGTGTAAAATTCACTTTATCACCACCAAGGTTACTTAATTTCGTAGTTGTTTTGGAGCCATCAGTATTATTTACTTCCTTAAATTCATCATCATTATCGCCCTTTCCATAATAATCAATTTTCCCAATTGGACTATTTGCATAATACGCATAAGGACTTTGCCAAGAATACTCTCTAAATTTTGGGTCTATGCGCATCATTTTTCCAAGAAGAGATATGTACTCTCTTTCTCCTAAATCAAAGATTTCTCCGCCAAATTCAACTTGTTTCTCCTTCCCATTAAACCCAAACCTAAAGCCGCTTTCAACGATGTAACCCCTTGATTTTATTGAACTACCAAAAGTAGATGATTTGGGGCGGGGTTTTGAGGGATGGGTGAGCATTTTTGGGGGATTAAAATGATTTATAAATATTATCTCACTGAATTTATTTTATATTGATTTCCTTGTTTAATTAATTGAACATGAATTGAAATTGTTATTCTTTCATTTATTAAACCGTTTGAAAAATAGGTTACCAAATATTCACTACTTTTTAAGTCTTTTTCAATTTTTAGAGACTTGAAATAATCGATATCGCTGTCTTGTGCCTTTAAAAAAACATCTGCACCCTGTTGCTCTATTAACAGTGGTATTTTTTTATAAAAAGATATCGTGCAATATTTTTTTTGAAGCATTTTTAGTTTTTTTAGATTCGTTGAGGACGGAATCTGGTTAAATAGCTTAAAATATTCATTATAAAACGAATATAAAGTTTTTATTTCCATTTTTACTTTTGTGGTTTCTGTTTCGGACGTTTGGCCGAAACTACTGAAAATTCCAAACAATAAATAAAAAACAAATATTAATACTTTTCTCATTACATTAAGGAATTATTGGCCAACGGTAAATGTCAAATGTTGAATGTTTAAATCCTCTACCTGGCAAAGAATGTTTTTCTTTAAAGTCACTAATCCACTGATAACCTGAAAATACATCAATATGGCCATGTTCACTACCTCCAAAATAAGGTTGAAAGACTCTAATATCGCCTTTCTTGGCGGAATAATCTGTCAAACTTAAATTACTAAATCCCCATTTAATCAAATAAGGACCATAGTTTTTAGCAGAAACAGGATGTGGATTAGTATTAATTCCACCAGCTTCAAGGCTATTTCGAACATAAAATGCGCACCTCCCGATGGATTTCTCTAGTGCATTATCTGTTAGCCATTTAACAGCCTTGTCAATATTATAATTATTTAAATTAGATTCAAAATTGCGCACACCTAAGCGAACTGAATTATTGGAAGATTTTTGATTCTTATTTGGGTGAATAAGCATTGTTTTTAAAACTCCATCTTCTTGCAAACCTATTAATTCACTTCGATTTATTTTCGAGATATCGCTGGTGTACATCCATTCACTTTTTTTATCTATGATGGAATAAAGTCCATCCGTACCCTTAACTATTTTAGAGCCCCGCAAACCCAATGAATTTATATGTTCACGTTTATATTGTCTTGCTTCTTTCCGAGAACCAAATAACCCGTTAGGATCTTTAAATGTTGTAGGCGTATTGAAATTAACTGTATAATTACTACCTAGAATATGATCCACTGGATCCAAATTCCATCTTCTGCCCAACCTTCCATCATACTCCCAAAATGTGGCAGTGTATGTTTCATTGTTGTTGTATACTTCTTTGTCTTTCTCTTGTGTGTTAAATCCAAACCTAAACCCGCTTCCAGCGCTGTAACTCCTGGTAATTATTGAACTACCAAAAGAATATGATTGGGGGCGGGTTTTTGAGGGATGGGTGGGCATGGATTAAAAACCATTTAATTTAACGTCTGATCTATTTGTTTTTATAAAATCTCCCTTATAAACCATAGATCTGTATCGGTATAATGGAGATAATTTCATTTTCGTATTACACATTTTCTTTAATTGCATATTGTCACTGATTCGTTTGTAGAAATTACATTGAAAATGCGCTCTTTTAGGATAAGACTTCACGAAATCACCAATTTTAATGCTGGTATCTGAATTTTGGGCAACATTCACTTGAATTATTTTTTCAGTTTTCACGTCTAATCCCATAAAAACAATATTCTTTCGTAAACTGTCATACCATTTATTTTCTTTCACAGTTTGTAAAATTAATAGTGTAAACGTGTCATTGGGGCGAACATGTTCTAATCTAGTGGTAAGTTTAAAATACTTATTTATATTTATTGTAGGCTTTTTATGAATATTACACCCACCAAAAGTGACAATTGAAAATACAAAAATTAAAAAATTAAACAGTTTTAGTTTCATTGATTAAAAACCTCCATTCGATCAATCTTTTTCAATTCACCAACAAAGTCCATCGATTTATACCTGTATAATGGTGAATAATCTCTTCTACCAATATCAACCTTACGCATTTCTTTCAAATAACGAAACCCTTTATTTATTTTAGTCTTTACTGGAAAAGCTTTTACGAAATCACCTACTCTTACGTTTGTGTCTCGGTAGCATAATGAATTAACCATTATTATTTTATTTGTTTTTAAATCTAGTCCAACGCAAAACCCAACCATTGGCAAGCTATCAGTACAATATTTTGCCAATACTATTTCTAAAACCAAAAGAGTGAATGTATCAGTAGTATTCACTTCTTCTAAAACTTGATTTTCATCAAACTGATCAAAGTGTTTAATTACTTTACCAGTTCGATTTTTATTAACATTACAACCAAGAATAAATCCAACCGAGATGCAAAAAATAATTAAATTTCTCATAATCAGTTTTTACTATTTTGTTTTCGTATTTTCTTATAATTTGTATTATAATTTGGGTGAGTTCCAATACCTTCTTCTGTTGCTACTTGTTGAATGAAAATATTATCCATAACTAGATCTCCTGTTATTACGTTAAGCTTACTGTATTCAGCTTTACTATAATAATATCGCAAATTATAGCCATATTGAGCTCTTATAATATTTTCACGATCCATTGCTCGAACCTCATCCAAAGGAAGTGGAGGTATGAGGGTTTTATTCCCATTTTCCTGCACAATATAATATTTATTGAATTTATTAATACCAAAAATATCTGAATTAAAAAATTTATCTGGAGTTTGCCATATATCATCAGTTGATTTCCCATCTTCAACATCTTCAGTGTGACTAAGTTCATGAGCAAGTGCTATCCAATTATGTTTACCCATATCAAGTCCAGTATTACTTAATGTAAATCCTATATCTCCAGAATTCCAATCAACAGGAACATCATTTCCATCCTTTACTTTCGTAAAAATATTTTCAGATTCTCTAATTGTATAAATATTTTTACTCGAATTTAACTTATCATATATCCTTTGTCCTTCTTGTGTTTTTATTAGTTCCGATATTGCTTTATTTGTGTTTTTTATAAAATTCTTACTACCAGAAACTTTTAGCGTATCGCCAAATGGATCGCAATAACAAATTGGATTATTTGCAAAAGCTGAATAAAGACTCAAAGACAAATTGGGCTTCTGATCCAAATTCCAACGCCTTCCCAATCTACCATCATACTCCCAAAAAGTGGCGGTGTAGGTTTCATTGTTGCTGTAAACCTCTTTGTCCTTCTCTTGTGTGTTAAACCCAAACCTAAACCCGCTAGCAGCCCTGAAGCTCCTGGTATTTATTGAACTACCAAAAGGATATGGATTGTTCGAAGTTGAAGCATAATATATTTTATTGCTTACCATAGGTTTGTGCGCTTTGATGAAAAGTCTAATTTATAAATATATTTTAAGTTAATTGCATAAATATATTTCGAATATAAGCCCCATATTTGATTTATATATTCATAACTTAAATTTAAATTAAAAATTTGCAATCTATTTACTTCGAACTGACATATGCCATTTAAGCTGGCTCGTTGACCGCCATTTAAATATTGTGTTTGCAATACATTAACGCCAAATTTAAGTTTTTCTTTCCCTAACATAATGCTGCCCATATATGTAATCGATTCTAAACTATCTATTTTGGGCGCTGTGGTGGAATTTATTATTGAAAAATTTAATAAAATTCCTTCTCGTGATTCAAGCTGTAAATTTAAATTGAAATTTGAATTGTTGAATTGATATACAGAATTCATGATGACTTGATTTTTCATATACATACCTTGATACAAAAAAGTCCATTTTTTAGAAATGCGAATGTTCTGAAAAATTGAGGCTGCATATACCGCTGTTTTCGTATAAACACGAAACATACTATCTGGATGGTTATTTCCTTGTTCAAATGGTGTATAATTCAATGTGAAGTTTGGTATTTTTTTATTTTTGAATTGCGATTTTACTGATATGCCCACACCCTTTGACAACATTGGGAATGCAGTTTCGTTGAATTGTAAATACTCTGCATATTTATAAAAAATTGCAACATTTAAATTCTGTTGAAATAAAGTTGATTTTAATTTCAATTGATTTTGAATTAACCCTTTTATCATAAATGGATTACCATAATTTTGAAAGTTCAAACCTATGCTTTTGTTTGAAAATTCAAGATTCAAATTAGAGTTAATCGATTTTGAAATAAGCAAATCCATACTTTTGTTTTGCATCCAATTTTTAAAATCAGAAGAACTTCTATAAAAGTTGATCTGATTATTATCCAAACAACTGGCAAAACCTCCTTGAATTTCAAAATGATTTTTAGTTTCAATTTTGCTAAAAAAACCGATAACTACATTGCTGTTCAATGAGTTTGAATTTATGGAATGTGTATATAAACTAGTTTCAATTGACTTGTGATAAATAGTTGACTTAAAACCAAATGCCCAACTATTGAAATCTGTAGAAAACCTCGAAAACGATTTTAAGTTAAATGACTGAATTTTACCAGCTACAACTTCGTAATCTGTATTCTTGACATTTATTCCCAGTTGAAATCCTCTCAGTGAATTCCCATAAAAACTATTTTTATTAAAAACTGGATTGACTACACCAATATCAAAAGTTTGTATTTTTTGAAGTATTGGAATCCATTTGTAAAACGAAGTTTGATAGCCATTTAAATTATTGAAATGTTGAATATTGGGCTTTTCTGTTGTTCTTAAATATTTTATTTTACTTAGCAAAGAGGTATCTGTAGTAAATAATGAGTCAAAGTAATTTAATTTCTTGAATTTTGAATTTCTATCAATTGTTTGTTCTAACTTTTTTTGTGCAAACAACAAACTATCCTTTTTCAATAATGATATTTGATCAGTTAAAGATGGAATATTGATTTTGTTGGACGGGTTATTTGATTTTATGAAACTGTCAAGCTTCTGTTTTTTGAGTTTAATTTCCGTTTCATTTAATTGAAATTCATTGTTTAGAGAATTTGTAAATATTGAATCTAAGTGAAGGCTTAATTTTAATTTAGCCCTTTCATTTTTAATGTTTTCTAAACGGTTTTGAATGAATTTTGCATATAAAGTATTTTGTGCATTCAAATTTTGCAACAATGAGTTTTTATCAAATCTAAATTTAAAATAGTTCGTTTTATAGATAGTTTGAGGTTCGGAAGTAACAAAATATTCAAGTTGAAATGGAATCTCCTTAACCCCAATTGCCGCTTGGCCGCCAATTCTTAAGTATTGATTTGCAATACCGAAACGCGGTATTCGGAAGTTTGTTTGAAACAATTCAGCGAAATGTACTCCTTTAATTGAAACTAAGGATTGCGATTCATTTTGAGCAGATGTTGAAGCACACAAAAAAATAAAAAAGATACCATGAAATACATGGTAAAGTCCATTTGGCCTTTTATTATTTTGTAACCATGTGTAAAAAATGAATCGCCAGCACATTTGTTTCTTGATGCAATTTTAGCCATAGTACTTTTATTAAAATTCATATTTAGTGATACTATTTAATAAAAATTAAACGCGAAAATTTGTCATTTTAAAATTATCCAAAATGAATGTGATTTTTCGGCCCAATAAATATATATTCTTTTTTATAGCTTGGTTTCTCATAAATCAGGGTTATTCACAAGGATTTATTCAGATTAGATCAATTAATACCAATTACTTATATTTTGGACCCAATGAGGTTTGGAACATACAAACAATCTCCACCAAAAGCAAAACTGTTCAAGCTAAAATTAGCGCTTTCATTACAAATGAAAAAGGTGGACTTATTTACCAATCTGAAACAGGATTCATTGAAATCAAACCTGGCATTGAAATTTTGAGTATTCACAATTTACCCATTTTAAAAAACAATACATTAGATAAACAAATTGACCAATATTTAAGACTCACTCAAACATTTCCGAATGGAGCGTACTCGATTTGTTATACAATTCAGGAAATAAATACCAATTCTGAAACTGAAAACCAAAACCCAATTACTAATTGTATTGACGTTGTGTCTGAAATACAAACACCACTGCTTTTAAATACCCCAAATAATGAAAGTGAAATAATTACACGAAAGCCTGATTTTACTTGGATACCACCGATGCCAATTGGTACTATCAATGGTTTTAATTATAATTTTTATTTGTATTCAACAGACCCAAAAAAAAGTTGTGAATCGATTGCTACAACTGCATTGCCCATTTATAAATTGACCGGAATCGTAAGCAATTCTTTGATGTATCCAAATGAACTAGCGGCATTAGATACTTCCAAACACTATTGTTGGCGAGTAGAAGGAGTTTTAAATTGGTCTATTTTGGCAAACAGTGAATTATGGCGTTTTAAAATTAAAAATGAGGTTTTAGAATTTGATACTCTTAGGTATGCTCATTTTGTTGAAAATCCTGCTGCATTAACAATAAAACCCAACACCATTTTAATGTGTGATTTCGATGGCGATTATTTCGGTGATTCATTGAAAGCAACAATTACTGGCGGAAATTTCTTAAATCATGATATCCGTATCACCAAAATAAATACGGTTGTTAAACAGATTGAAAATCATGGGAATTATAGTCATTTCAAATATATGATTGATCCACAATTACTCTCTTCCTTACCTTCTGGAATATATGTAATAAAAGCAGAAACAAAGAGTTACCAACAACGGTATTTAAAGCTTAAAATTCTATAATAAATAAAAACACTGAACTAATAAAATCATGAAGAGAAACATAATTTTCATTTTGGTTAGCATCGTAAGTATGTGTTTACTTGCTGATTATTTTACTGGAAAAACGATTACACGGAAATTAATTGGACAAGTAACCACGAAAAAAAAAACATATTCAATAAGACCGACGGTGAGAAGTTTTATAAGCGAAACCAATGGTAAATTAAACTATGAATTAATTTACCAATCACCTGAAAAGCGATATTATTTAATGACAGGAAATACTGTTATTCCTGCTTCATCAAAAAAAGAATACAATAAATTAATATGTTACGAATTGCGTATTTCGTCTAATAAATACAACGATTTACTTAAGTCATTCACAGAGAATGAACTCACAGAGAAATTGAATTATTTAAATAGTAAAATCCAATTAGATTTTAAAATTATTCATGGAAAAGACACATTGCCATGCGTGATGGCTCATTTTGAAAGAAATTATGGTGTTGCTCCGTATTTGTCCATTCAAATTGCATTTGAAAATTCAATATCCCTCAACCATCAAGACTATTCTATCTTGTATGATGATCATTTATTTAATAATGGAACAATGCATTTGTATGCTAAAATATAAAAACTCATTTTCAATGAAATATTTACGTAAACACAATCCTAAAATTGCGGCCATTTTAGGAATCATTATACTGGCTGAAGTTTTTGCACCTATAAAGTTGATTGCATTAACATCTGGTCCAACACAACCAGAAGTGCAAAGTTTTCAACCTATCAATGTTACGGACATGGTAAATCCAGCAACAGGTGATTTTAGTTATAACATACCATTGATGGATATCGAAGGTTACCCCATAAATATTGCATACAATTCAGGCATTAATTCCGACCAAGAAGCGAGTTGGGTTGGCCTTGGATGGAATATTAATGTTGGATCAATTAACCGCAATATGCGTGGGATTCCTGATGAATTTAATGGTGAAGAAGTTAAGACAGAATATAATATAAAAAACAATACTTCTGTTGATATTCAATTAAGCGGCCCATTTGAATCTAAGTTCAATTTTGAATTATATGGAAAAGAAATTAATTTAAACTTAAATGGCAATTTGGCATTCAATTTCATGTATAACAATTATGAAGGTTTTGGATTAGAACCAACTTATAGCTATCCTTCAGCCAATCAAAAAACAAATAAGAATCCTTTGGAATTGGGTTTGAGTATTTCTAATTCAAAAAATGGATTAGGGGCGAATGGGCATTTCAGTTTTAATAAAATAATTGGAAAAAATGAAGCTGGTGAAACTATCAAATCTAATATAATTTCATCCGGAGTTGCATACAACAGTAGAACTGGCTTAAAAGATTTAACATTAAAAGTAGGAAGTGGTGTTGTTGGGCAATATGTAAACGGAAGTTTGAATTACGGTATGACAACTTTTACACCTAAAATTAATTATCCAATGAAAAATTATTCAGTCAATTTTTCATTTGCAAATGGGAAAGAAAATTTTGGTATTTTCAAGTCACATCAATCAGTGAGTGGCTCGGCTAGTGTCCAGTCAGTTGATCTTAAAGACAATACTTTATATACGACAATGTATGGATATATGAATACGCAGAATGCGAAAAAGGATGATAATCAAAAGTATAAAAGTATGCTGGACATTAACCGCACTTGGGATATGCCTTTCAATAAATATACGCCAGTTTTACCTGTAACGAATTACACATTTGATATTTATACAGCATCTGGGCATGGTGTAAATGGTAGTTTTAGGGCATTTAGAAATGATTTTGGAAATGTATCGGATAATTATGCTGAAAATACTACATCTTCTGACAAAAGAGGAATAGAAATTGGATCTGCAAATATATCGAAAGTGGGCGTAGACATTGGTTTTAACTATGTAGAATCATCTACAGGACTTTGGAAAGCCGACAATAATGCGCTTCAAAGAGTTCAAAATCGCTTAGTTGGAGATAATGTTTTGTATGAACCATATTCAATTAAAGAAATGGGTGAATTAAGTGTAGATGATGAAATCGATTTATATCAAAATTTAGGCAAGAGTAAGGCTGTAAGATATGAATTGGAAAGTCCTTACAATAACCCACTTATAAGTCCATTTAGTTATCAAGTTTCTACAAACAATACATTAAGATCAAGCGATGGCACTCAACATGTAGTACCTGAAAAAAATTACCGATCAAAAAGAAGGAAGAGAAATCAAACTTTATCATTAATACGTTTTGACCAACTAAATTATGCAGGATTAGGAAGTAATGATGACCCGGTGTATAATGCTCCTGCTCATCATATTGGAGAAATTATCTTAACAAAAAATGACGGCGTTAGGTATTATTATGGTCTTCCAGCATACAATACATTTCAGGAAGAGACTTCTTTTAGTGTGGGTATGGAATTAAATAGTTTATCTAGAGAACAAAATATCCAATCATACAAAAGTAAAATTGATGGGGTTAATGATTTGGTTTATTATAAATCAAATGATGACAATAGTGTAAGAAACATCCGTGGCAATGATAATTATTATCATTCAACTCAAATGCCGGCATTTTCTTATACGCACATGTTAACTTCAATATTATCTGCTGATTATGTAGATATTGATAATATCAAAGGTCCTTCAGATGGCGATATCGGAAACTTTACACTGTTCAAATATAAAAAATCGCCCACTGCTTATAAGTGGCGAACACCGTACCAACAATCTCAAGCAAACTATAATGCAGGTGTAAAATCTGATTATTTTGATGATAAAGCGAATTATGTATATGGTGAAAAAGAAGTTTGGTATTTAGATAAAATAGAAACCAAAAATACAATTGCCATTTTTATATTGGAAAACCGTAAAGATTCTAAAGAATCTGCAGGTAGAAATGGCGGAATGGGCTCTAAGAGCATGAAATTATTGAGAAAAATTTCATTGTATTCTAAACCTGAGTATTTGTCAAATTCGGCGACGGCAGTGCCGATTAAAGAAGTTCATTTTGAATATGATTATTCTCTTTGCCCAAAAACTATTAATAATGAGGAAATGGAAAAGGTTTCTCCTAATTATGCAACTTCTGGTAAATTGACACTAAAGAAAATTTATTTCACTTATGGTACTTCAAATCGCAGTGCATTTAGTCCGTATACCTTTGATTACACAAATAGATATGATGCAACATTTAACCCTGAATATGGATTAAAAGATCACGATAGGTGGGGTAATTTCAAGCCGAATAGAGGTTCTACTATAGATTCTGTAACAGGCCCAGATATGACGAATTCAGAATTTTCGTATGTTGAACAAAATAAAAGTAATGTAAACAAATTTATGACTGCTTGGACTTTGTCTACCATTCATTTACCAAGTGGGGGTAGTATCAAGATTTACGCGGAAAGCGATGATTATGCTTATGTCCAAAACAAACGAGCCATGCAAATGACAAAAATATTGGGATTTGCAAAAAGTTCAACCTTATCAGATTTAAACAATTGTTATCGAGATTTAACCTCTCAATTTGATAGTAAAAACTTTTTGGTTGTTGAATTACCCGAACCAATATTAAATGATGGTCATGCTCAAGAAAACTTTAGAAAAAAATATTTGGAAGGGATAAGTCAATTGTATTTTAAATTTAGGGTTGATCTAACCGGAAACAATACTTATGAATATGTAAATGGTTTTGTTTCGTTTTCAAACGCAGAAGCATTTAATTCAACAACAGGTAGCGCATATTTAAATAAAGCCTGGATTGAGATTAATACAGTAAATATGGGAGATCCATTTTTTGTATTTTCAAAAGTCTTACCAAATGTCACCCCATTTAGTCGCTATTCTTGGCAATATGCAAGAGAAAACGCCCAAAAATTGATTTTCAATCATGATTATCCAGAAAATTCAACCACCGTGAAATTTTTGATGGATATGACAAATATTAACTTTTTTACTAATTTACTCGAATTTTTAGGTGGGGAAAATGGGTATTGCAGGTCAATGGGTTATGCCAACTGGGTAGATTGTAGTCGATCTTTTGTGCGCTTAAATTGTCCTTCAATGAAAAAACTAGGTGGTGGCTTACGTGTAAAAAGAATAATTATGTCTGATGAATGGTCTGAAATGATTGGAGGGAATGAAACCAAAGATTACGGTCAAGAATACAAATACACCACAGTTGATCCAATTACCCATGAAGTAATATCAAGTGGAGTCGCTGCATGGGAACCTTCCATTGGAAATGATGAAAATCCTTACTTTTTGCCAATTATGTTTAAGCAGGAAGATGATTTTACAACTACAACAAAAGATTTAAGATATGTTGAAGAACCAATTGGTGAAGCATTTTATCCTACGCCAACTGTTGCCTACAGCAAAGTTGAAATTATGAATTTAAATAGCAGAAATATCAATAATACTGGTGGTGACATAATCAAACATGCAACAGGTAAAACAATTCAAGAATTTTACACAGCAAAAGATTTTCCAACCATTACTGAAAAGACAGATTTACAAATTGAGACACGAAAAACCAATATGCTCACGAGTATTTTGAATTTAGTAGGTAAAGATTTTCTAACAGCATCACAAGGCTATAGCATTGAATTAAATGACATGCACGGAAAACCCAAGGCAAGTTGGGTATATGCAGAAAATGATGCACTTCCCATTAGTGGTATTGAATACAAATATCAATGCGAAAAATATGGAGCAGACGCATTTCGCTTAACCAACGAGGCAATGGTTGTTTCACCTGATGGGTCATCGCAAATGAAGACCATTGGTTTGGAGTACGATTTCATTACTGATTTTAGAGAAGCCCATACAGATGCAACCAATTATGGTATTGATTTAAATCTTGATCTGACAAACGCCGTACCGGCAGTATTGCCAATAACTTCTTTTTATCCAAGATACACCAATATGGAAACAAGATTTAGAAGTGCTGTGGTTACCAAAGTAATAAACCGTTATGGTATTTTAAGTGAAACGATAGCTCATGATTTGGGTAGTACAGTGAGTACTGAAAATGTAGCCTATGACAGTGAAACTGGACTTTTATTATTAACAAAAACAAAAAATGAATTTGAAGATGATGTGTATTCATTTAATTACCCTGCACACTGGTATTATAAATCAATGGGCCAAGCATATAAAAACTTAGGCCTTCGGTTCGAAAATCTTAGCGTTAACAGTGCAGGCACTGCCACCCTTACGAATGCATCAGATTATTTTGTGCCAGGAGATGAATTTATTATCAACAACAATCAAAAAGGATGGGTGATTCATGTTAGCGGCAACCAAGTTTCATTTGTAAATGAAATGGGAAACCCATTAAAACCTGGAACCATTTACAAGGAATTGGTGATAACACGTTCCGGAAGAAGAAATATTATTGGTTTAAGCATGGGTTCGGTGGTCAGTCAATACAATCCTTTAAATCAACTACAACAAAATAAATTCAACAAAGTAATTAGTGCTACAAATCAGCTATTTAGAGACGATTGGAGGACATTCTGTGAATGTTATTTTGACGAAAATTCGCCGTTGAAGCATTCAAAAAACCCTTATGCAATTGGACAGCGTGGTACATGGAGGCCCTTTAAATCTTTTGCATTTTTAGTTGATCGCGAACACAGTTACAAAAACAACAATACGAATATCCGTAAAGATGGACTTTATAAACAGTATAATCCATTTTGGACATACAATGGGCTAAGTTGGGGCATTGATTATAATAATTGGACATGGACCTCTGAAATTACTGATTATAATCCATATGGTGCTGCTATTGAAAATAGAGATGCATTAAATCGGTATAGTGCTTCACTTTATGGGTATAACAATACAATACCAACAGCAATTGCAGGCAATGCAAAGTATAGAGAAATTGCCTACGATGGTTTTGAAGATTACAATTTTAATTCTTGTTCAAAACAGCACTTTGGCTATAAAAATTTCAAAGATTCTATTGTAAAATACAAAGCCCATACTGGAACTCGTTCAATTCATGTAAATGCAGATACCGCATTTGTTAATAAACAATTAAACCCTTGTTTGCCTTATGAGAAATTCCGTTAAATTCATCTTTTTATTGTTTTGTTTTTTTAACTGTTCATCGGCAAAGCTAAAAGCTGAAGGTATCACGGATTATGAAAAACAATGGAAAATTCTTGGACCCGTAAATTTTATTGATTCACTTTCAGGGGCATATCAATTTTCACAATTAGATAAAGAATTATTCTTCCTGGAAAATTACCAAGTTTTAGAAATGAACCGCAAAGAATTCTGGAGTGCGGTAAAACACAAAAGTGAACTAAATTTTACACAAAGCCTTTTAGGAAATCATCGCAAACAGTATACTGATATGTTCGGTAAGTATATTTTTGAACGAAACAGCAAATCTGTTGAATTTACCAAATTACAAGATCAATTTCACATGCTTACAACTAGTAGTGGTTTTGGTATTGATACATTGAATTCAATTTGTACAAACCCTAATTTTGAAGATGTCGGATCATTCCATTTTAAAGGATGGAATGCTTGGGCTGGTAACGCTTGTTATTACACAAATAATTATTCATGCAATAATTTTTCAACCCAAATATTTCCAAATTTCACAGACTATCTTCAATTGCAGCCTTATGCTGGAATGCCCGTTTTTGATAGTATAGTGGGATTTAACCGCCTTCCAACTGTTGCGCCTGGAGGAAATTACAGCATGCGCCTTGAAAATATGGATATAGGTGGACATGCATCTAAGTTAACCTATTCATTTACTGTAGATGCGGAGCACTCTTTGTATGCTGCAATTTTTGCATTGGTATTAGAAGAGCCAAATTCTGGACACGTAAATGAAGAACGCCCGTATTTCGAAATCAAAGTTTTCGACAGTACGTTAAATAAACAAATAGATTGTTTGGGTTATCGCGTTGTTGCAGATTCAAAAGACCCATATTTTGGTTCTAGTAAATTCTTAAAAGTTTCGCCCAATAGTGAAATTAAGTTCACAAATTGGGATTCATTGGTAATGGATTTATCTGGTCAAATTGGCCATTATATCTCTGTTACATACGTGGTAAGTGATTGCGCATTAGGTGGTCACCTCGGATACGCCTATATTGATGGTGCTTGTTTAAATCAATCATTTGATTTAGGTGCTTGCAATAATGGACAACGAACATTGAAACTAAATAATTCAATGTCTAATATATATTGGACTGGCCCAGGAATCGTTGGTTCGAATTATGGTAAAGAAATTATTGTGAATAAACCTGGAAAATATGTGGCGTTGGCAAATAATAATAACCAACGATGTTTATACAAATATCCTTATGTAATTACGGATACTACGTGTGTCAATTCACCACCACCTCCTTGTAATTTAAACTTTAATGAACTCAATATTGGGTCCTGTCAAGATTCAAGTAATTTATTTGATATTCAATTTAAAATTTCAGGTTCTAATTATCAAAATGCAAAAGTTTTAGGCTATAGTTTTGATAAAATATTTTATTCCATAAACCTGCCACATCAAGACAGTTCCACAATTAAAATTCAAAATATTTACGCTGATGGTAGAAAGCACGTATTAAAAGCAGCTGTATTTGCAGGGAATTATTTCTCAAATTTCAATTCGTTTTGCTATGTTACAGATACTATAACGGCTCCCTCGCCTTGTTATCATCCTTTGAATACTGATTGCAAGGAATGTTTGGGAACATTTGCGCCAGATACAGGTAAGATTTACGTTTTGTCAGCGTGGGTTTCCCAAGGTTCAACTACCGATACAACACGTACATTGAATTTCCCTTACGTTCAAGTTGAATATTTGGGAACAGGTGTAACAAATCCTCCTAAATTTAAAGGATCTGGCAAAATTATTGATGGTTGGCAACGCATTTATGAAGAATTTAAAATCCCAACAAGTGCTACACAATTAACAGTGAAACTTGGCAGTGAATCGGGTGATTCTTACTTCGATGATATTCGAATTTATCCATTAAAAGGGAGCTTAAAAAGTTACGTTTACGACCCTGTTTCGTTGCGTTTACTGGCAGAATTAGATGAAAATAATTACGCTACATTTTATGAATATGACCAAGAAGGAATTCTTGTAAGAACAAAAAAAGAAACTGAAAGGGGAATCATTACGATTTCTGAAAACAGACAAAGCAACCCTAAAAAATAAATCTGAAACGCCATTTTCTATATGCGAAAGTCCATTGCTATACTATTGTTTATGTTTACATTATGTTCATTTCAACTATTTACAAATGTAAATAATGATAATAAGAATAGAGTAAAACAAATTCTAATACAATTAAATGAATATTATGATAACAATCCAAATTATTGGGTTGATATAGAATATGCACAATTTGATGAATCAAATAAGTTAGTTCAAAAAATAAATGGATTTTATAAGCATTATAACGGATTTGAACATAGCAATCAATTGGGTATTGAAACTATTGTAAATAAACAGGGCAAAATTCTTATTGATACCTCAAAAAAGGCAATCATTCTGCAACCGTATTCGAAAAATTCTATACGAGAATTTGCCTACGATCAATATTTGAATAGCTGTAATGACGTTACCCTAATTGATTCCGGAAAGATCAAACAAATTCATTTCTTTTTGAATCCAAAAAATGGAGGAGTGAAAAAATATGTGCTATCAATTGAGAAAAATAGAATTAAGCAATTAGAAATTGTGAAACTGGATCCTTCAACGTTAAAATTCAATACCATCCAAATTTCTTTTTCTAAATACAAGAACAATAAAAGGTTAAAAAAATCTGAAACATCATTTGATGCGATTTTAGAGAACAACAAAAACACCTTTTCAACACGAAAAAAATACATAGGTTTTAAAATTATTGGCACGTTCAATACATAATTTATTTATGAGAAAAATATTTGCAATCATAGCTATCAGTCTGTGTTCCATGTTCAATTTATTGAATGCAGGACATATAAAATTGGAAAATACAATTTACAGTAATACTATTATCAGTTTGCCGAGTGCAGCAATATCCGTAACAGATGATAGATATTCAGCCTTGCCATTGTCAAATACAGCAAGTTTTCGAAACGTTAATGTACTTAACCAAGTATTGCTTTATGTAGATCATTCTTATTCAACTCCAGTTTCAACGGGTTATGATTACACAATTAAATTGGAAATTAAGCGATATGATAAAAATAAAACGCTGTATACTGAAATAAAAGATCTGCATTTGCAATACAATCCAAATGCTAATCCAGGAACCAGTTATAATGACAAAGTAGCTTATTCCTTTTCCGGTAGCCATAAGATTGAAGTTAAAATTCTTCAAATACAAAATGCTACGGGCAACCCAATTCTAAATCCTGAGGATAATTTTATCCTAAAAACTTCTATCGATATTGAACGATATGATAAATTAAATAGATCCACAACAACATGTATTTCACATACTTTTACGGACGGAAATTTTGATAGCAAAAACGATCAAATTACTGTAAATTGGAGTCCAATTTCGGGGGCTGAATCTTATGATTTAGAATGGACTTGGGTTGATAATTATGGTACAGAATTATTAGTTCCAAAAAACATTTCAAAAATTCATTGGAACTTCAAAACAAACTCAAGTAGAATCAATACAATTAACAATAATTACTCAATTAATTTGATTTTTGAACAAGGCTTTATAATATTTCGTGTACGCGCTGTTGGTAAAATTATTGACCATCCGGATTATGAAATCCAAGGTAACTGGAGTGTTCCTGATACAGGAACCAATCCATCAAGTTTGTCTTGTTCCTCAACTTATATAATGGTAGAACCCCATCAAGCAACACTAAATTGGCAATACAATTGTGTCTATGCTGAGGAAGGAAAGAAAAAGGAAGTGATTACCTATTTTGATGGTAGTTTAAGAGATAGGCAAAGTTTAACAAAAACAAACTCAAATAATATTGTATTAGCAGCCGAGTCAATTTATGATTTTAATGGTAGAAAAGCCATTGCAATATTGCCTGTACCCCTCACAACTCAAGCACTTTCTTATGCTACCAATTTAAATGTAAATACTGCTGGTAATAAATATAGTTGGAAAGACTTTGATATTGACAAAAGTGATTGCATTACAAGCACTGATAGCTTAAAAAGCACTGTAGGCGCAGGTAATTACTACAGCAGGGCAAATGCCAACAAATCTGGAAAAAAGGCTTATATTCCTGATGCTTTTGGATTTCCATTTACCCAAACGGAGTATACGCCTGACAATACAGGAAGAATCAGAGCTCAAGGCGGGGTTGGCAAATACCACCAATTGGGTTATCAACCTACTGCGTATGAAAATAGAGGTACCAAATATTATTATGGACAACCTACACAAATAGAGTTAGATCGTTTATTTGGAACAGAAGTTGGTTATGCGCAACATTATAAGAAAAATATGATTGAAGACCCAAATGGGCAAATAAGTATTTCATATTTAGATCAGGAAGGACATGTGATAGCTACAAACTTAGCGAGTAGAACACCAAGCAATGTAGCTGCTTTGCCAAACAAACCAGAAACCAATGATACCATAGTTGCAGACTTACTTGGGCATGAATTTGCAAATTCTGATGGCTTAGATTATACATCTTCACATTCTAATTTGTTTGATTTTGAAAAAGAATCACTCAGTGTAAATACCTATTTCTTGGCATCTGAATCGGGTAACCATGTTATTGATTATGGCATTCAACCTGTACAATATAAACCAGAATGTGATAGCAATTATTGCTTTGATTGTATTTATGATTTAACTATAACCATTAAAGACGATTGTGGAAATTTGCTGTCAGGAATGCCAAAAATAGTTCGCGTAGGGCATCCTGTTTTGGATACTACATGTGGTGAAGTTTATTTTTCTGAACCACTTGAACCATTAACCTACAATCTAAGTGTTGGAACATATCACATTTCCAAAGTATTAACTGTAAATAAGGAAGCCTATAATTTTTATTTAAATAAAATGCTTTCCGATGCAAACAACAGTTGCTTGCCACCTATAAGCGATTTATTAATTGACGAAAAAGCTAAATTGAATTATGCGGGTTGCGATTTAACTTGTGATTTATGTGCTGAAGCACTAGGTACAATTGACGAATTCGTGGCAAGCGGCAAAGGTTCAGAAATTGATTGGAAAATAGCTTACGATGATTGTTGGAGACCTTGCAAAAGTGTAAGTCCTTGTGAAATGGGCTATAATATGATGCTAGGCGACATGGCCCCTGGTGGACAGTATGCACAATATAAAAATGACTCTACCAAATCATTTTCAGTTGCTCTTTACCCTTTGAGTATTTTCAATCCCAATAATCAACTTCCAGATGGAGGTCTAGATACATCTGTTTCAATTTCTGCATTTTGGCGTCATCCAATGATAGAACGCATAGATACATCTGTTGGCAATATTTTTCACTATGGTTATTTTGAAAAAGACGGTAAAACACGTTCAAAAATTGAATTATTATTATTGCCTGGTGGCAAAACATACCCTGAAGCGAATGCCGTATTTGTGTCAAATGGAAAAACATATTGCTATCCGGAAAAATTGAAATATTTACGCGATTTTATTCAACTCTGGCGCTTTTCTTGGGCTAAAAGTTTAATTTATTTCCATCCCGAATATTGTTACTATAAATGGTGCAACACCAATTTAGACAATGAAATGCGTCAATCTGGTTTAGATTTAACGCTGCCTCAATACCACAATACCAGCACGGATTTTGACTTTTTGCTTAACCAAACCAATACTTTTAAAGAGGCAGCTGATTTATTGGGCGATTTGAAATCACCCACCGTTCTAGTTGACAGCGATCCATTTTTCTTAGATCCTAGCCATAGCGCTCAAAAAGCTTTAATGGAAAATAAGATAATGCATTATCTAGTAAGAGGAGGGTTGAGTTTTACCGTTCAAGATCAAGCCTCAATCATGGTGCATTGCCCTACTTTTTATGGAAATAATCTACCACCTATTTCTCCATGTAACAACTTCGGCGATACTATAAATTCAACCTTTGCAGAATTAAACAATGAATGGGTAAATTTACGAGCACTGTATTTAAGTTATAAAAATGAAATAATTGCAAATACTGCCGATGAATATGCTTTTAGTCCGTCTAGCTGCAACAGAGGTTTTGCAGGCTGCATTGGGGTAATAAAATTCAATCCTTTTAACACCATAATGAATTCCAATCTGAGCCGCTACCAAACGGCCAATTCTCAATTGTGTTCATACAATACCGCATCGCTATATCAATTAAAAGTTCGTCGATTTGATTTTAAAGGTGATCAACTTCAAAATCAATTAGATTCAGCAAATATTGCTTTCAATCAATATTATTACACTGGAAAATGCCAATTGGTAACAGATTATGAAAATTTATTCAATGAGTTGGCGGTAAATCATCGATTCGATACTACAGATTTTCTACATAAAAATAAAAACTTCACACCCGCAATTTTTGAATCACTTTTAGACACGAATGTTTTCCCTCAACACTATAATAATTACCGTTGGGTAATTACCAAAATAAACTCAGACACGTTAAAAGTTGCAATTGTAGGAGAAACAGGTGATTCACTAGGGTGTGGTTTCGAGTTTTATTGTTCAGATATTAATTTCGGGCATATTGACTCATTTTACAATATTCGCAATGAAAGATTTGATACGCTTAAACAAAAATTCGTATACGAAATAAGCGCAATTGCAGACAGTATAAATCGCACAATCACCGTATATTCTTGTAAAGGAATAGGAGGCTGTAATTTTGCAGATGATTGCAGAAATACAGACTATGCCAATAGCATAGAAAAATTGCTTTCACAAATTGCATTCAACAATGAATTACTTCCAACTACAGCATTAAACCTAGAATCAAACTATAAAAATGAGACGAATCGTTTTATACGAAACAATATTGGCGGTGCATCAAATAATTTAAGATTTATTTATTTAGGGAATCAAAATTTCAAAATTACTCAATTCAACTCTGCAAGTTTAAATAACGATATTGTTATTCGATTTAAAACTTTCATACCTTCAACCATAACATCTTCAGTACTCAATAAAATTGTATATTTTGATAATTTTAAATTCTCGAACAATCAATTAGATTCTGAGTTTTCAATTGAAGCTCATTATAGTAATTCACGACTTGCACCCTTTGATAAAGTCATTATCAGAGGAACTGTAAGTCGCGGTAAGCTTGGCATTTGCACTGATCCAGTGCGATTAGATTGCAAAAGCAGAGAATATGATGTTACTTCAGATTTTGAAGCTTTTTTAGCAAATATTATTGAAGCACATCCAACAACCGAAACGAATTTAAATTCGAATATATTATATACCAGTTTGCTTGAAAGTTATATTGGTTCGGGAACAACAAAATTAACATCACCCATTTATTCAAACAACAGTATTACCGCCAGTATTAACCGCTATAACAATGCAGGAGATACACTGCTGAATTCCTGTACGCTTAAAATTTACAGAATGAATAACCAAGCCTATAAATCGAATGGATCCTTAAGCAACCTCGTAGATATTGGCGGAATTCGTTCTGACTATTCATCAACCAATATAATGTCAAATAATAGCTTTACTATTTTAGGCAGGTTTGGAAATGGGGCTACGGAAGAATTATATGGTTATATTAGCTGCATTCCAATTGCTGATTGCCCAGATTGTCCTAAACCCAAACCTGGAAATGGAGGCGGTGAAACTTGTTATGATTTATATCTACAACAAGTAACCAACTTTAATTCTGGACCTGGGCCAAATGCATTGATTGTGCCGTTTTCAGATTCTTTTCCTTGCAGCTGTGTAGATAATTACTTGTATTACCTGAGAACCCAACGATTAGGCAATCATTACAATATGGTAGGAAGTACTTGTTATAACCCAATTGAAATTAATAGTGTAATAGATATACGCACTTTTTCAATTACAAACTCTTGCCAAGTCAAATATTGCCCAGAATGTCAGTTATGGTTTAAAAATCCATCAACTCAACAACGTGAATATATCCCAACCTCTAAAACTGCCGATGTTTTGTTAGGTGCCATAAATGAATACAACAATCATTTTGCCCCAATGCCTAATAAACCTTCATGGTATTCAACATTGTCAGTTTCGCCAGATTCTATAGAAGCCTTAGATTGTGATTGCGCAGTAAAATATGCAGTGTATATTAACCGCTGGAGCAATTTTTCAAATACCGAATACCCAAATACAGATGAAATTCCATTTAAGCCATTAAGCTTTATTCAATTTAAAAACAATGGGTGTATGGATATTGATTGTTGGTGGGAATATCAATTTTATGTTCAAAAATCTAAGGAAGCTGGGGCAACTACCACTCAAATAGCGCCGTACAACGCAAATTTCGATTGCTCTATTTGGGTGCGTTTTGCAAATATTTACCCGAATTTAGCTTCTCAAACTTCGAATTCAGTGGCTCAATACGCCGCCGGAAATTCCATAAATACTTTTAGCAATCAACAATACGAAAAATATTCAGAATCAAGTGAATTACCTAAGAGATTAAAAAAATTGAATTATGCAGAATCGCTTCCAAGAACTGCAAATTTATGCCCTATTCCAATGTTGGCTTTAGACTCAATTTTCGACCCTTGTACCGAAGAACTTGACAATATCGCTTTGCACAATGCCAAAAATAGATTTGAACAAAATAAAACCAATTTCATTACCAATTTTAGAGAATCATATTACTCACATTGCCTATCAGCCGTTGAGAAATTCACTCTCAAATATCCCATCAAAGAATTTCATTATACACTTTATTATTATGACCAAGCGGGTAGCCTCGTTAGAACTGTGCCTCCAGCTGGTGTCAAATTAATAAAAGATACAACCGAATTAATATTGGTTTCTAAAGGCAGAAGTCAGAAAATTCAAAATGTGTATACCAACCATATTTTGAACTCTGTTTATGAATACAATAGTTTAAATCAGTTAATACGCCAAAGTATTCCTGATCACGATAAAATGGACCAATGGACAGTCAAACAAAACTCAGGCATTCCAAATGGATTTAAATCTACCGATGTGTATTTTGAAAATAGTTCCAACGGAATAATGATCGGGGCCGTACAAGGAAAATCTATGATTTTGCGCACAACCGATGGTGGAAATCACTGGACAAGAGAAGTCAATATTTTTACCAAAGACATTTCAAAAGTAGCCATGGTTTCAGATACTCTTGGGTATGCCGTTGGTAACAATGGCTTACTCCTAAAAACCATTGACGGGGGCTCCAATTGGAAAATTATTCCTATTGGGGATATCACCTCACAAGCTTTAACCGACATTGTTGTTCGCGACAGTGCCGGCATTTCTCAAGGAATTATTGCCGGTAACAATGGATTCTTTAAGCAGTTTTCAGACAATGCAGGTTCTATCACTTGGAGTGGAAATAAAACACCATCTTCGTTTAGTGCCTATTCCATTACAAGCATCAGCTTTAATGAAAAATCAACTGGTTTAGGGTATGCTCTTGCTAAATTCGGTACCATTTCCAAATTGTTAAAATGCACCAACTGGAGTGGAGCATTCAGTGAAATAACCCTGCCTTCAAAAACTCGTTTGGGTGATATTAAATGCATCGATATGCTCTCAAATACACTTGGTTTTGCCGCTGGAAATGATGGTCTACTCATTAAAACCACCGACGGTGGAGCGAGTTGGAAAATTGTGGAAACGGGTGCAATACATAATTTTGAACGTATTTATTTTCAACACAGCAATGCCAAATATGCAGCTGCTTTGGCCAATGGTGTTATTTACCAAAGCACCGACACCGGACATTCATGGAACCTAGCTACAGCAACCAGTTATTATCGCGATTTGCATTTTTATAACCAAACAAAAAATATTGGATACGCAGTTGGGAACAATGGGTGTATTGCCCGCGTAGAATGGGTAAGCAATAAATTCAAGGTTACCAAATTAAAAACTTATCAAACCACAACTGCCAATTTTAATGCCGTTTATTTTCATGATTCAGATAACGGCATTGCGTTGGCAAACGATCAAAGTATTTTTATTTTTAAAAATGCATCTAGAAATTTAATTACCATTAAACCCGTTAATATTTCTGGTTTATCCTCAGCAGTAACATTTAATGATGTGTATTTAAATTCAAACTCCTATGGTGCAGCTACTGCCAATGGCGAACTTTACCAATTTTCAATTTCTGGCACTGGAGCAGCAACGAGTATTGGATTCTCACAAGTGTCAACGGGTAGTTACAACAATTACACCCAAATTGCAAGCCAAGGCAGTAGCATTTATGTGTTAAATTCTGTCAATAGCCCCAATATTCTAATCTGTAATGCCGCTGCAATTTCAAGTAATTCAACTTATTCCATTACACCATTGGCTGGAGATAGAACGCTCATGGCCTGTAATACCCTTCCCAATGGCAATATTTTGGCCCTTGGAAATTCAGGTACAATTCGCAGATATACAGGTTCGTGGAATACGAATTTCATAAACACAACACTCAATGAGCTGCAAGCTGTGTTTGCCGTTCCATCTACATCTGAAATTTGGATTACTGGAAACGATGGAAATGCTTTTGTAAGTACCAACAATGCCGATACCTTCAAAATGAAAGCCACCGGCTTGGCATCCACACTTCAATTTATTCATTTTTCGAGTCCAGGAAACGGTGTTATTGCAAGCAACAAAAATGATTTCCTTGCAGTGCACTCAAACATCATCACGCCGCATACCACCGCCTCCAGTTACCCCATAAATGGGGTGTTTAGCCAATCAACTTCCGATATGATTTTGCTAACCAAAAACTATGCTGCACCCATTTTAATTAGCCAAAATACGGGCGCTTCTTTTTCTCCTTATTTTGGGGGACTTATACCCGCGTTGTATGCTAACTTTAATACCATTACAAAAAATAGTGCTGGAAAATTATTTGTACTGGGCGCAAATGGGGTTGCCTATACCAAAACTACATCGGGTAGTTGGACAAGAAGTTATACTACTTTCGATACCATGAACGACCTTCATTTGCGCGATGGCGTAGGATTAATGGTCGGAAATCAAGGCATGACGTTCCGTACCCTTGATTATGGAAACACATGGTATTACAATGGCCAAATGGCAACGTCGGGTACTTCCTATACAAAACTAAATAAAGTTTGGATGTACTCATTAAACTTGGCAGTGATTCTTGGCGACCATAACAGTGCTGGTATTTTTGCAAAAAAATGCAACATTTATGGTGCTTCCGCAAGTAATATCACATTTGCATCTACGCCAAGTGCTACCGTTGACTTTAAGAGCATTGTATTTAATGAATTAAATTATGGTGCAATAGTTGGAAATGGCTCTATTTATCGATTAACGCCAACTGCTTCTGCTTGGGTAGAAGTCGACAATCAATCTGGAGTAAAATACCGTGATGTAGATGTTCAATATCAATACCTATTGGCAATTGGCGATCACAAACAAATTCGAAGATCGGCAAACTTCCAAACTACCACACCTTCTTTTGCAACCATTTCAAATCCGGCAACAAGCAATATACAATTCTCTAAAATAGTGATGTACGACAGGGTTCGCGCCTACATTGTGGGTGATTCTGGATACTTGTTTAAAACCAACAACAAAGGATTAAATTGGTATAAAAAATATTCTGAATCTAACAATTCAAATACCACAATACCGCTATCCGCGGTTGCCACAGTTGACCGTGAAAACATAATTATTGCTGGAAACTCAGGGTACTCTCGTTTATTAAACGACCAAGCAGATTTTGCCACATCATTGTATTGGTATGACCGCTTGGGTAGAATGGTGGTGAGCCAAAATACCAAACAATTCAATAAAACGGTGTCAACATATAGTTACACCCGATACGACGAACTCAATCGAATTACAGAAGTAGGCGAAAAGAAATCTGCAAGCCCAATTGATACCACTTACAGTGGTATTCAAATGAATGATTCATTGTACAATCTGTGGGTGGCACGTGGAGCTGCCAACACAAGAACAGAGATTACGCGTACATTCTATGACAACCAACAAGCCCCCATCAATGTAATTACCCAAACCAACCTCAAAAAACGTGTTTCATCGGTGTTTTACCAAGATACCTTTGCTACTTTAGATACTGGTGCTCACACCAATTACATGCACGCCACACATTACGCTTATGATGTTCACGGCAATGTAAACACCTTGGTACAAGACGTTCCAGAATTGAGTTCAGTAAATAATCAGTACAAAAAAATCGATTATTTTTATGATTTGGTGAGTAATAAAGTAAATTTAGTTATATTTGATAAAGGGAAAAACGACGAATACCAACACAGGTATACCTACGATGCTGATAACCGAGTTACCCAAATGGAAACCTCTCGCGATGGAATCAATTGGGATAACGACGCTACTTACGAGTATTACGACCATGGTCCACTGGCTAGAACCGAACTCGGAGATGCAAAAGTTCAAGGCCTCGATTATGTATATACCATTCAGGGTTGGATAAAAGGCGTAAACAGCAATACCATGAACGAAACAAGAGATCCAGGTAGAGATGGCGATATTGGTTTAACTGCCAATACACATGCCTATGTGGCAAAAGATGCGTTTGGGTATTCGTTGGGTTATTTTGAGGGCGATTATCAATCCATTCAAACGTTTGCAACTACCGATTTCTTTGTAGCAAAAACCACCAGTAGCAACCTTGTAAACGCCCGCAACGATTTATGGAACGGCAACATTGGTTCAATGGTTACCTGCTTGCCACAAGCTTCAACTTATTTAAGTTCAAAAACCATTGCCCCCGAAGCCTTTGGCAATGCCTACAAATACGATCAGCTAAATAGAATTTCACAGAGCCGCGTATTTACAAATGTGAGTTATTCTCAAAACGAATGGTTAGGCTCAGGTGCTGCAAATCCACAAGCGTTTGGCACAAATTATACTTATGACCCTATGGGAAATATTTTAAGCCAAAAACGAAATGGAGCAGGCACAACGGGCAATCCGCTTGCTTTAGATAATTTGGTTTACGGCTACAACACCAATGCCGATGGATTAATTTCCAATAGATTGTACCAAGTTAGAGATTCTGTAAGTGCCACAAACTATACCGATGACATCGACAATCAAGATACCCTAAACAAAAGTACAGCAGTATTAGAAACTGCAAACAATTATGGGTATGATGAATTGGGTAATTTAAAACACGACAAGCAAGAACAAATTGCAAGAATAGATTGGACCGTTTATGGAAAAATCAAACGCATTGTGCGCACCAGTGGCAGTAGCAAACCTAATTTGGTATTTGGGTATGATGCTTCTGGAAACCGTTTATGGAAAAAAGTAATTACTCCAGGAACGTCAGATTCCATCAAAACATTCTATTATGTGCGTGATGCACAAGGCAATGAAATGTGCCATTATATCAAGTACAAAGATTCTGCAAACCGCATCATGTATGTAAGCGAAGAACACAGTTTGTATGGCAGTTCACGTGTGGGTGTAGATTCACGCAGAGACACCTTGTACATGGCAGGCACCTACCACCCCGCGTGGATGGATAGTGGCAAATATGCCCGAGCACTAGGCCTCAAAAACTACGAACTCAGCAACCACTTAGGCAATGTTTTGGTCACCATTTCAGATAAGCCAATTCACAAAGAAATTTCAGGTACAATTTACTTCGAAGCCGAGGTTACCACTATCAATGATTACTATCCTTTTGGTAGTTCAATAAATACCAGGAGCTTCAGGGCTGCTAGCGGGTTTAGGTTTGGGTTTAACACACAAGAGAAGGACAAAGAGGTTTACAGCAACAATGAAACCTACACCGCCACTTTTTGGGAGTATGATGGTAGATTGGGAAGGCGTTGGAATTTGGATCAGAAGCCCAATTTGTCTTTGAGTCTTTATTCAGCTTTTGCAAATAATCCAATTTGTTATTGCGATCCATTTGGCGATACGCTAAAAGTTTCTGGTAGTAAGAATTTTATAAAAAACACAAATAAAGCAATATCGGAACTAATAAAAACACAAGAAGGACAAAGGATATATGATAAGTTAAATTCGAGTAAAAATATTTATACAATTAGAGAATCTGAAAATATTTTTACGAAAGTAAAGGATGGAAATGATGTTCCTGTTGATTGGAATTCTGGAGATATAGGATTTACATTAAGTAATACTGGACTTGATATGGGTAAACATAATTGGATAGCACTTGCTCATGAACTTAGTCACACTGAAGATGTTGAAGATGGGAAATCAACTGATGATATATGGCAAACTCCAGATAAATTTTTTAATTCAGATATTTTTGGTATTAATAAATTCAATAAATATTATATTGTGCAGGAAAATGGGAATAAAACCCTCATACCTCCACTTCCTTTGGATGAGGTTCGAGCAATGGATCGTGAAAATATTATAAGAGCTCAATATGGCTATAATTTGCGATATTATTATAGTAAAGCTGAATACAGTAAGCTTAACGTAATAACAGGAGATCTAGTTATGGATAATATTTTCATTCAACAAGTAGCAACAGAAGAAGGTATTGGAACTCACCCAAATTATAATACAAATTATAAGAAAATACGAAAACAAAATAGTAAAAACTGATTATGAGAAATTTAATTATTTTTTGCATCTCGGTTGGATTTATTCTTGGTTGTAATGTTAATAAAAATCGAACTGGTAAAGTAATTAAACACTTTGATCAGTTTGATGAAAATCAAGTTTTAGAAGAAGTGAATACTACTGATACATTCACTCTTTTGGTTTTAGAAATAGTATTGGCAAAATATTGTACTGATAGCTTGCCAATGGTTGGGTTTTGCGTTGGACTAGATTTAAAAACAAATAAAATAATAATGGTTAATTCATTATGCTACCGAGACACAAACGTAAGAGTAGGTGATTTCGTAAAAGCTTTTCCAGTAAAGACTAAAATAAATAAAGGGTTTCGTTATTTGAAAGAAATGCGTAAGGTTGATATTGGTAGAAGAGATTATTCACCATTATACAGGTATAAATCGATGGACTTTGTTGGTGAATTGAAAAAGATTGATCGAATGGAGGTTTTTAATCAATGAAACTAAAACTGTTTAATTTTTTAATTTTTGTATTTTCAATTGTCACTTTTGGTGGGTGTAATATTCATAAAAAGCCTACAATAAATATAAATAAGTATTTTAAACTTACCACTAGATTAGAACATGTTCGCCCCAATGACACGTTTACACTATTAATTTTACAAACTGTGAAAGAAAATAAATGGTATGACAGTTTACGAAAGAATATTGTTTTTATGGGATTAGACGTGAAAACTGAAAAAATAATTCAAGTGAATGTTGCCCAAAATTCAGATACCAGCATTAAAATTGGTGATTTCGTGAAGTCTTATCCTAAAAGAGCGCATTTTCAATGTAATTTCTACAAACGAATCAGTGACAATATGCAATTAAAGAAAATGTGTAATACGAAAATGAAATTATCTCCATTATACCGATACAGATCTATGGTTTATAAGGGAGATTTTATAAAAACAAATAGATCAGACGTTAAATTAAATGGTTTTTAATCCATGCCCACCCATCCCTCAAAAACCCGCCCCCAATCATATTCTTTTGGTAGTTCAATAATTACCAGGAGTTACAGCGCTGGAAGCGGGTTTAGGTTTGGATTTAACACACAAGAGAAAGACAAAGAAGTATACAACAACAATGAAACATACACTGCCACATTTTGGGAGTATGATGGAAGGTTGGGCAGAAGATGGAATTTGGATCCAGTGGATCATATTCTAGGTAGTAATTATACAGTTAATTTCAATACGCCTACAACATTTAAAGATCCTAACGGGTTATTTGGTTCTCGGAAAGAAGCAAGACAATATAAACGTGAACATATAAATTCATTGGGTTTGCGGGGCTCTAAAATAGTTAAGGGTACGGATGGACTTTATTCCATCATAGATAAAAAAAGTGAATGGATGTACACCAGCGATATCTCGAAAATAAATCGAAGTGAATTAATAGGTTTGCAAGAAGATGGAGTTTTAAAAACAATGCTTATTCACCCAAATAAGAATCAAAAATCTTCCAATAATTCAGTTCGCTTAGGTGTGCGCAATTTTGAATCTAATTTAAATAATTATAATATTGACAAGGCTGTTAAATGGCTAACAGATAATGCACTAGAGAAATCCATCGGGAGGTGCGCATTTTATGTTCGAAATAGCCTTGAAGCTGGTGGAATTAATACTAATCCACATCCTGTTTCTGCTAAAAACTATGGTCCTTATTTGATTAAATGGGGATTTAGTAATTTAAGTTTGACAGATTATTCCGCCAAGAAAGGCGATATTAGAGTCTTTCAACCTTATTTTGGAGGTAGTGAACATGGCCATATTGATGTATTTTCAGGTTATCAGTGGATTAGTGACTTTAAAGAAAAACATTCTTTGCCAGGTAGAGGATTTAAACATTCAACATTTGACATTTACCGTTGGCCAATAATTCCTTAATGTAATGAGAAAAGTATTAATATTTGTTTTTTATTTATTGTTTGGAATTTTCAGTAGTTTCGGCCAAACGTCCGAAACAGAAACCACAAAAGTAAAAATGGAAATAAAAACTTTATATTCGTTTTATAATGAATATTTTAAGCTATTTAACCAGATTCCGTCCTCAACGAATCTAAAAAAACTAAAAATGCTTCAAAAAAAATATTGCACGATATCTTTTTATAAAAAAATACCACTGTTAATAGAGCAACAGGGTGCAGATGTTTTTTTAAAGGCACAAGACAGCGATATCGATTATTTCAAGTCTCTAAAAATTGAAAAAGACTTAAAAAGTAGTGAATATTTGGTAACCTATTTTTCAAACGGTTTAATAAATGAAAGAATAACAATTTCAATTCATGTTCAATTAATTAAACAAGGAAATCAATATAAAATAAATTCAGTGAGATAATATTTATAAATCATTTTAATCCCCCAAAAATGCTCACCCATCCCTCAAAACCCCGCCCCAAATCATCTACTTTTGGTAGTTCAATAAAATCAAGGGGTTACATCGTTGAAAGCGGCTTTAGGTTTGGGTTTAATGGGAAGGAGAAACAAGTTGAATTTGGCGGAGAAATCTTTGATTTAGGAGAAAGAGAGTACATATCTCTTCTTGGAAAAATGATGCGCATAGACCCAAAATTTAGAGAGTATTCTTGGCAAAGTCCTTATGCGTATTATGCAAATAGTCCAATTGGGAAAATTGATTATTATGGAAAGGGCGATAATGATGATGAATTTAAGGAAGTAAATAATACTGATGGCTCCAAAACAACTACGAAATTAAGTAACCTTGGTGGTGATAAAGTGAATTTTACACATATTGAAGGAGGTAAATTCAATGGCCAAACAAAAGTTGAAAGCAAAGCTTTATCTAATGCTGTTTATATGAAATCATCAAATAATTTAAAAGGATATACACAAAGAGAAAAAGGTACCGATTGGAGTCTAATTTATGAAGAATTTTTAAACGGAACGGGGCCAGAGAAAAGTTTAATTACAAATCTTGGAATGTTAGCTCAAATTATGAAATCGCCTCAATTTAAAGATGCTACGAATGCATACATGCAAGCAGGTGCACCAAATAAAATGAGCTACAATGCATCATTCGGCATTACGGGAGCATTAGAAGCCGGTAAAAATATGACCGCACAAATGATAGGAAAAGCAAATTATAGTTTTTACAATGTTGGAGATTATTTAGTTATTACAATTATGGATAGTAAATCGGTAATGTCATATTCTTTAAATCCTTTATTAAAAATTTGCCCAGAAAGCTTGGTGAATAAAGATAGAAATAATTTAGATACGATTCCAGAAAGCACAACATATCAAACATATTTATTTATTTTACCTATTAGAAAACAGTGATTTTTAGTAGAAAATGTCTAGTTGATTCAATGAGGAAAATTATATTAATCTTCATACTATTCTTGATAATCACACTACTCTATAATTCACCGAATCCAATTGGTGTATTTGTAGCAAAAAAAAATGTGAACACAATAGATTCCTTATTTATAAAAGAAAATGGTACATATTTTAGAGTAATTTATCAAAAAGAAGATGGTACATTACTTTTCAGGAATATGGGCCAATGGAAATATGAAAGAAATAGAATAGTTTTTACAGATTTTTTTCCAAATGATGATACTAAAATATCTAAAGGCTATAATTTTATCAATACGCTGATCATTTTTTCTGTCCCATTAGAACGATCTTATGGAAGGGTTGTTTTTGATTTTAACGAAACATCGGCGTTCTATCGATTTTATAAAGTTTTTAATATCTGAAATTAATTCTGTAGTAACCCACAACATCAGGAACGGTTTAAAGAAAAAACCACAAATTCTTAATATTACACTATTTAATTTTACAAATACGTTTTTTTACAAGACAAATGTAAAATATTATAAAATTCTTGTCCAATTGAGAATATCGTAAATATGCTGTTTTAAGAATATTGTAATCCAATTACATAAATGATTATTATGTTTGTAAAAACCATTACCAAGATAAAACAAAAACACCTCAATTATTATAATTTGAGTTTCAATAACCCATGATTTCTTCAAAAGTTTTTTATCATAATTTTCACTCGGTTTTTTCGGAAATTTGCGCAATCTGCGCATTTATTTCAAGTACATGATTTTGTAATTTATACAACTTCTTCAAAAAACAACAAATTGATCTACTGTCTTTTTTTAAAATGGAAAAACATAAATAATTGTATTGCAATTATTTACAAACAATAAAAAGTAAAAAATCTGTTTAAGCCGAAGTTTTATTTTGTTTTTCGACTTCCCTAATTTTTTTTCACCATTAGTGATATGTCACTAATGCAAATATATTTTTTTTTCATTTTATTGCCATGGTAAATCTAATCTTACCATGAACTTTCTATTGATAGATGAATTTCCTGCAATTTTAAATGAAGTTGAAAACTTGCTAAATCGGCATTTTGCAAATTCAAAAATTATAAAACACTCAAATTTTGAAAGCTGTTTGCCTTTATTGAAATCCAAATGTGAATTTGATTTCATTATTTCCGAAATTAAATTCTCCAATATTCCAATTTATCAAACTATCCAAAACCTGCCTCATAACAAATGCAAGTTCATCGTATATACTGGAATTAATAATCCAGAAATATTGAGTTGTATTTTAAATCTAAAAATCAAAGGACTGGTATCAAAAACAAGCAATTTGGCAGAATTAATTTTGGCTATCCAAAGTTCCACACATAAAAATATTTTTTTATGTAATTATATTCAAAACTTATTATCCAAATCAAACAATTTCAATTCTAAACCAATATTTAGACCCAAAGAAATAGTTATTTTGAAATATGCAATTGAAGGTTTCTCTGTAGGTGAAATTGCTGAAATAATGTGCCTCAGTGAATATGCCATAAGGAATTATAGGAAAAACATGATTAAACGAAACAAAAGCAATTTTTATACACTCATTCAGCGATTTGTGGTTTGGTATAGCTAATTATATTGTCTTTATTTAGTCTTGCAAAATGAAAACACACATAATACTCGTAGATTCATTTGCAGAATATCTAAGAACGATAAAGCGCACAAAATCTGTTTCTACTTACAAAAACACAGCAATGGTTTTGAACAAATTAAAACTAATTGAACAAAAATTAGAAAAACCATTTTTAATACCTATTCAAAAAGGTAGCGCTATTGCAGAATTAAAAAGACACGAAGCTTTTTGGAAAAAATTCGAAAAACACTTAAAAACAGACTTTTTAAAACACAATTATTTAGATTCGTATATCAAATTTATATATAAAATAATTAATGCCTTTTTATCTTGGATCATCCATGTAAAATATTATAAAATAATTGGATTTCACGCTCTCTTTAAAGTCAAACTAATATATAATCCCATCATCACTCTTGATGAATCTAAATGGTTTGAATTACTTCATTGTGAACAAAATTTAATTATGACCCCAGCCCAAGTAAAAACCAAAGATTTATTTCTATTTGGTTGTATTACGGGTTTGAGATATTCTGATTTATCAAACTTGAACAAAAGTAATCTTGAAATTCACAATGAAAATACGGTTTATTTAATCAAAATCAGTCAAAAAACGCAAACAACCACTTCCTTGAAATTACCACCAATTGCACTTGAAATCATCAAAAAATACAGACGTAGTAAAAACAAACTGCTACCCTACCCTTCTTTAAATCATTTTAATTTACTTCTCAAGGAATTGGGTGAAACCTTAGGTTGGACTTATGAAGTTGGAAAAACTCGTTATAAGAATGAAAAATCAGTTGAAGTAAAAACGAAGTTAGGAAAGCGCTATCGTTTCTGCGATTTACTCAGTAGCCACATAATGCGCAAAACTGCAATTACAACCTTATTGTTGAATGGAATGCCTGAACATTTGGTGCGTCAAATTAGTGGCCATAGCCCCAATAGTTCTGAATTCTATAGATACGTAAATTATTATCAAAGTTATATAGATGATCATACTGATTTGATTTTCGAAAAAATACTCAATAAACAAAATCAATAAGTTGGATGCCAAAAATTGATTCTTTGAATCAATTCGTCGTTGTTGCAGTCATTTTTTTCTCTGGCTATTTTGCGGTGTTTTCTCACAGAACAAATTTCAATATTCAGTTCCTCACTTATTTGAATATCTGAATATCCCTTACATTTTAAATGGAAAATTTCAATTTGCCTTTTGGTTATAATTGGTTGATTGATTTTTTCCTTTTCCATTGTTTCAAAACTGATATTTTGCTTTGCATTGTTGCACAAGTATTTTTCACCTTTGATAAGGTTTTCTATGCCGGTTGCCAAATGATTTAAATCTGAAATTTTTAAAATAATTCCACGCGCACCCATTTGAATACACCTTGAAATATAATTTGGATTTGGTGAATTCGAGTATATTAAACAAGGAATTGATTTCGATTTACACGTTTTAATAATCTCAAAAGTATACTCTGGTTCAAATGAATTTTGTTGATACAATTTCAATTCTGAAATAACGAGGGTAATATTCAAATCATTGCTCAAATTAAAAAACGATTCAACTGATGCACATGCGTGAAGTTTGAACACTTTAGGAAAAGTTTCTTCAATAAATTCATTGAAAAACTTAATTGCCATTGGCTGATTGTCTAAGATGACTAAATTCTGCATGATAGGTGTGTGTTATTTAATTATATTGTTTAACTTCGATAATACACAATGTTAAATTCAACAACGCATATTTAAAAGTTAAAAAATTATAATCGTTCGATTTTATTACCAATATTGGTAATATTTTATCAATATAAAATATTTTTTTACATTTAAATGACTTTTACTCTTGGGAAATTCAAATGTGTTTCGAGAAAATAAAAGCAAAAAACTTTCACCTATGATAATCTAATTCCATGTATTCAGAAAATACCACATCGTATATTTCAAAAATTAGAAAATCTCCTTCTTAATGTTTAGTTATAAATTCAACAGTTGCACGAAACAAATTATAACGATTTTTAACCAGAAATTTCTCCATTCAATAAAATGCAAATTATTTTTCCCTTAATTTTGTTTCTCTATATTTAAAAATTAACTCATTACAAAAACCACATTCTTAAACAAAATCGATCAAACCAAATGAAAAACATTTTTATAATTCTCTTCTTGGCAAGCACGGCGTTGAATGCCCAAATGACAGAAAAGGAATTGGTGAAACACCAAGAAGCAATAGAAAAATCCCTCAAGAAAGAAAAAGGTGTGATTAGTCAAGACACCCTATTCTTTATGGGAAAACCTTATTGTATTGTAAAAGCACAGAATAAGTTTTTGGGAACCATCATGAATGGCACAATCAAAGATTTGAATGGAAATGATGCTATTTGGATTTTATTTAAATCTGCTCAGGAAATGCAGAATACCCAAAACATGAGCTATACCCAGTTCACTTTTGTGAGTACCGAAGAAAAAGCTTTTTTTAGGGAGGGACTTGAAAAGACAATTATCAAAAACAACCTATTTGTGAATGGCATGTTAGACAACAATGCGGTTCGAAAATTCCTCAATGATTATCCCGATCCTCGAAATGCTCCAGGCATGAATTCAATTGTAATTTCAGACGGTTCTCGCATTAAAATCGGAAATAACAATGTTCAAATTGGAACCAACACTCCACCCGCTAAAGTGGCTCGCAACACAAATGCACCAATTTTCACTTTTAATGGCAACATTCAGCAAGACAATAAAATTATTGGCACCTATTCAGAAACAAAAGGAGCTGCAGAATGCCAAATCAACATTTTTAGCACCGATGGTCGTTTAATTGCCCAAGCCAAAGGAAACGGAGCTGCTCCAGTTATTTACTCTGTAATTAGCACCTTCAACGGCATCAGCTCAACAGTTTCTGTAAGATTGGCATTCGAAGCACAAGATATTGCCAAGCATTTGATTGTAAGTGGATTATTGTAAGCACTTCGTGCGTTGATATTGCTGCGCAAGTTGACATTGCTGCGCAAGTTGACGGCTTCGCCTGTTGACTGCACTTCGTGCGTTTACTGCTCCGCAGGGTTTACACCTACGGTAGTTTACGCTTCGTTGTTTATTTCTAAGATAAAAATGAGTGAGTACAAAGTCAACCTTTATAAACGCTTATAAACTTTCATAAACCCTTATAAACCTTCCAATTACCCGTCTAATCTAAATAGTTTACGTTTCACTGTTTATTTCTAAGATAAAAATGAGTGAGTACAAAATCAACCTTTATAAACGCTTATAAACTTTCATAAACCCTTATAAACCTTCCAATTCCCCAGTTTACGTTTCACTGTTTATTTCTAAGATAAAAATGAGTGAGTACAAAATCAACCTTTATAAACGCTTATAAACTTTCATAAACCCTTATAAACCTTCCAATTCCTAT
>Ga0209597_1000182_pt1 | contig 41729 bp, 46 predicted proteins | sample M_140625_MF_Meta_FD_187316 | JGI IMG/M metagenome (GOLD analysis project Ga0209597, IMG submission 187316) | Freshwater microbial communities from Lake Montjoie, Canada to study carbon cycling - M_140625_MF_MetaG (SPAdes) (version 2) | ecosystem: Environmental > Aquatic > Freshwater > Lake... | reverse complement strand
AAGTAGTAACAATTAAAAACAAATCAATATGAAAGTAAATAGAACTTTAATTTTAAATTCCTTACTTATAGTTATTTTGTTTATGTCTTGTAAGAAGGAAGATAATAATCCAACTCCGACTCCGACTCCAAATCCAACTATAGTAATACCTACGCTAACAACTACAGCAATATCTGCAATAACTACTTCCTCAGCAAGTAGTGGCGGTGCGGTTACTTCTGATGGTGGTGCTGCTGTATCAGCGTGGGGAGTTTGTTGGAGTACTTCTACTAACCCCACATTAGCAAATAGTTTTTTACAAAATAATGAAATCTCTGGAGGTTTTAGCAGTGTACTAAGTGGATTAACACTAAATACTACTTACTATGTTCGTGCTTATGCGATAAACAGTGCAGGAACTGCCTATGGAAATGAACTGAGTTTTACTACTGCCAATACTGTTCTTTTGTACATTGGCCAAAGCTACCAAGGAGGCAAAATCGCCTATATTCTTCAAGCTGGCGATTATGGTTATGATGCAACTATTCAACATGGCTTAATAGCAGCACCGAATGATCAATCTACTGGAGCACCGTGGGGATGTGCTGGCGGGTCACTTACAGGTCAGCCTGATGAGAGTGTATTTTTTGGGACGGGCAGTGGTAATACCGAAGGCATAATTAGTAATTGTCAACAAGCAGGTATAGCAGCACGCATCTGCGGAGATTTAGTATTGGGTGGCTACAGCGATTGGTTTCTGCCAAGTAGAGATGAACTATGGAAGATGTATTTAAATAGATATACTATTGGCGGTTTTGCTAATGACTACTATTGGAGTTCGTCTGAGCACTACGATGATAATTACTGGGACAGTGGAATTTATGCGTGGTGGGTGCGTTTCAGCAATGGCGAACAGGGCTGGGGCGATAAGAATGCTCCAGACTATGTTCGTGCAGCTCGGTATTTTTAACTAATACCAATTTAATTATTTCTCTTTAATAATTACAAGGGTAAATTTTGCTAAAAAGTTAATTTCTACGATTTTTTATAACTTATTCAGTTATCAATCTTCGAAAAAACATCAACGAGGGTGATTCTATTTTTGAAACACATTTTTTAGCTAACAACTATTTACTGCAACATGCTGAGGTGCGCGATTTGTTTTTAGTTGGATGTGAAACAGGTTTGCGTTTTAGTGATTTCATTCGCATAACTGAACATGATATTCGAAATAATAAGTTACATATTGTTCCAAAGAAAACCAAAAATGTAGGGGTTAAAAAAATAATTATTCCATTAAGTGCTCGCTTCCAAAATATACTTGCGAAGTACAATGGAAAACTCCCTCATTACGATAGGAGTCAATTGACAAAATTCAATAAAAATATCCGCGAATTATGTGAATTAGCAAATATGAACGATGAAATAAAATTCTATCGTGAAGTCGCTGGTGACACGCTAATGATTACTAAAAAGAAGTTTGAAGAAGTTTCATCTCATTCATGCAGAAGAACATTCTGTACTTTGAAGTTTTTAAAAGGAATGCCAGCACAAGTCATCATGAAATTCAGTGGCCACAAATCCGAGAGGAGTTTTCTGAAATACCTATAACTTAGATGCAGAACTAACAGCCAACAAGTATGGTGAGTTTTTCTAACAATCAAAGCATAAAGTATGGTGCTTAAATACCATATAATACTGATTTTCTGCATCTTAAAATTAACATTCAAATTTTTAAAATTTGCTATTTTTTACCTTTATTCCAGTTTAACTTAAATGCATTTAAGTTGAAGTTAGGTTGATATAGGTTACATGTAGGTCTTATTTAAGTTGTATTTATGTACAATTTAAGTTCAAGCTATATCTTATTTAAATGAATTAGATTTGTAGTGGGACAACTTGATTAATTTCACTTTTATTGGATTAATAGATTGGAATAAATCGAAAATAATTAACTGAATTTAAGCCATATTTAATTAATATAATTCTCAGTTATAAACTAAAATAACCGAATCGAACAGTTCAAAAAATAAGTCAAATTTAGAATCAATATACTGAGCTTTAATTTTATGATTTAGATGGTCAATTTCCAATATAATTACATTGATCATAACATCCTCAACATCACCTTTTAAAATTTTATAAATTACTTCTTTCGATGACCAGATAAGATGTAAATCGATATCAGTTGACCACTGAATTTCATGTTTATTTAAGAAAAAGGATTTAGCTGTAGAAATGTTACTTTTTTGATCTTGAATATCAATTCCAATAGCACTATTTCCAATGTAGACTGCAAACCAACCTTTTGAATGTGAAATAGAAATGTTAAGGGGTGATGTTAACAATTCTGGATTACCTCTTTCTCCATAGTGCAAATCTGCTGGCTGAATGTCAAGTATACTTATAAGTTTATAAATTACTCTTTTTTCGAAGACCCTTTTTTTTTCATTAGAAATGGGTTCTTCGTAAGAAATGATAATTCTCCCATTAGCTGTATTTAGCGATTTGATTATCAAAATAAATTATTTTTTTTCTTAAAAACTTTACGATTAGATTATTTTTGCAATACGATGAGCAATGTTATACTTTTTGTAAAATTACTTCTAAAATATGTTATACGATTTATCTTGTTTATCATAGAGCAAGTAATTGTTATTTTTCACTTAGCCATGGTTTATTTAATCTTAAATGCGGAAATTGAAATTCCAATTGTTGAGGATATAAATATCGGCAAACGTATCAAGATTTCGGAGAATCATTATGTTTTAAAAAATAATTATCTCAAAAAGAATGAATTCGGTATTTGGGAAATGTATATCGAAGGAGATCCTTATGAAAGAGGTCTTATTTATGGTGAATTATCAAAAGAATTAATTCAACGACAAGAGGATATTTTTGTTGGTCAAATAAATGATTTTGTCCCAAGTAATTTTGATCAACAGTTTCTGCGTTTATTTATCGGAATGTTTATTTCTGATTTACCTAAAAATATCCCATTAGAAAATCAACAAGAAATTTACGGTATTTCTAAATCTTTTTCTAGTCGGTACGATTACATCGCTTCAAAATATACCCGAATTTTAAACTACCATGCTGCACATGACATTGGTCATGCTTTAAATGATTACAGCATGGTTGGTTGTACATCATTTGCTTTAAAGGATGAAATGACTGCTGATAGTAACTTGATGATTGGACGAAATTTCGATTTTTATGTCGGAGATGAATTTGCAAATGATAAGCTTTTATTGTTCGTTAACCCTACAAAAGGGTATAGTTTTGCTTCTTATTCATGGGCAGGTTTTACAGGCGTCGCTTCTGGACTTAATGAAAAAGGTTTAAGTGTTACGATTAATGCCTCTAAATCCGATTTGCCAACTGGTGCGAAAATGCCAATTTCAATCTTGGCGCGTGAAATCTTACAATATGCTTCAACGATAGACGAGGCAATCGCCATTGCTAAAAAGCGACATACATTTGTTTCTGAAACGTTGATGATCGGTTCAGCTATTGACAAAAAAGCAATACTGATTGAAAAATCGCCGACTAAAGTTGGCGTGTATGATTCAAAGCAAAGTAAATTGGTTTGTTCAAATCATTATCAATCATCCACCTTCAAAAAAGATAAAGTGAATAGTGCTAATATCAAGGAAAGTGACAGCAAATTTCGTTTTAATAGAGTAGGAGAGTTATTGGCAGATAGAACTAAGTTTACACCTACACGTGTTTTATCAATATTAAGAGATCAATACGGGTTTAAAAACGATACATTAGGCATGGGGAATCCTCGTGCGATCAATCAGTTAATCGCTCACCATAGCGTTATTATGTTGCATGAAAGTTACATGTTTTATGTTTCAACAACCAATTACCAATTAGGTGAATTTATTGGATTCGATTTAAAGAAAACTTTTAAGTTGAAGAAAGGAACAATAATCGACAAATTGAAACCTTCCACATTTTTATTATCGTCTGAATATAAGCAGTTTAAATCTTTTAAGGCGACGAAAAAACGGATCAGCCACTATGTGATTTTAGGAAAGGAATTAACGCTAACAGCAACAGAAATTAAAGATTTCATCACTAACAATCAAGAATCGTATGTGACTTTTGAAATGTTAGGAAAATATTATTTGAAAAAGAAAAATTACAATGCTGCACATAAAATGTTTACGATTGCACTTACTAAGAACGTAGCATCCTTAAATATTAAAATGGAATTAGAAAATTTAATAAGGGATTGTCAAATTAAAAAGAAGTAATGCAAACTCAACAATTAATACCAGAAGCTTTGACGCAAACATTAACGTATGTTTTGCAAAATTCCAATTTTTACAAAAAGACATTTAAAGGTATTAATACTGTTAGTAGCGAATTAAGTTTTCACGAATGGAGAAAACTTCCTTTTACATGCAAGGATGATCTTTCTGAAAATAATTTAGATTTTTTAGCTGTTCCAATGTCAGAAATTGCTGATTTTGTTACAACATCTGGAACAATGGGAGATCCAGTTACCATTTATTTAAGTAGATTAGATTTAAAACGGTTAGCAATAAATGAAAGAGATTCACTCTCATTGGCAGGAGTAAAAGAAGGTGATTTAGTTCAATTGATGACTACAATTGACCGGCAATTTATGGCCGGAATTGCTTATTATATGGGGATTCAGGAATTGAAAGCCGGGATTATTCGCATTGGACCAGGGGTACCAGAGCTTCAATGGACATCTATCTTAAAATATAAACCGCGAGTTTTAATTGCAGTTCCAAGTTTTATTCTGATTTTAATTGATTACGCGAAAAAAAATGGAATTGGCTTACTCGATAATTCAGTTGAAACGATTGTTTGTATAGGTGAATCAATTCGAGATGATAAGTTTAATTTAAATGTACTTGGTAATCGAATAACAAAAGATTGGAATGTAAACCTTTATTCAACGTATGCGTGCACTGAAATGGCAACAGCTTTTACAGAATGTCATGCACAGCAAGGTTGTCATTTGAATGAAAATTTGCTCTTTCTTGAAGTTTTAGATGAAAATGGAAATGAAGTTGAAGATGGTGAGGAAGGAGAAATTGTTATTACTACTTTAGTAACTACTGGAACTCCTTTAGTAAGATATAAAACGGGAGACATTGCAAAACGCTTTACGAAAATTTGCAGTTGTGGTAGCGGTTCACCAAGATTAGGACCAATAGTAGGCCGAAAAAATCAAATGATCAAATATAAAGGAACTACTATTTTTCCGCAAACTATTTTTGACGTTTTTGATGTTATAGTCGAGGTGCTTTGTTATAAAATTATCGTCTCCAAAGATGATTTTCAAAATGATCTAATCACAATTTTATTGCAAAAAGAGTTAATGGATTCGACAATATTTAAATTAATTGTTGAAAAATGTCAATCAAGATTAAAATTTATTCCTACTTTTAAATTCGAAGATTTGGAATTGATTCAAGCTCAAGTATATAAAAAGAATTTACGAAAACCAGAAAAAATAGTATTTATTTAAAAGTTGAATTATGAAAAAAGTTGTTTACTTAATCACTGTTTTCTCATTAATTAGTTGTTTTGGGATCTCACAAAAAATCGAGGATTTATTTACTAAATCTGAAACAAAAATCACATGGTTGGGAATTGATTTTTCGCATGTTAAGTTGATTGGCGAGTTTTCTCAATTTGCAGAGGCAGGAACTACTGGTGCAGCTGCTATTAAGGATAAATATTTTTCTGGATGGAATAATTTAATTCTAAACGAGTATGAGAAATATAACATTGAAGGAATGATTCGAAAAGAAAATATCAATTTGAAAATTTCTGCAATCGAAAAGATTAATAACAAAACAGCTATTGAAGATTTGGAATCCGATGATCAACCGAATTATACGAAAGAAGATATTGCCCTTTTTATCAAGAAATACAATTTTGAAGAAAAGGCAGGGATAGGTTTATTGATGGTTGCTGAATATTTAAATAAAACAAGAGAGGAAGCTAAGTATCATTTTGTTGCAATAAATTTAACAAATAATGAAGTGCTTTTATACGAATCTTTTGTCACTAAACCAGGTGGATTTGGCTTAAGAAATTATTGGGCAAAAACATACTATGATGTTATTATCTCAATAAGAGATATCAAATACAAAAACTGGAAAAAGACCTATGGTCCAAAATAAAAAAAACTGATTTTAAAAAAAAATGAAGGTGTGAAAAATATTCACACCTTTTTTGTTTAGGTTACATCTCAATAATTTTAGCCAACGTATTTAATACTTTTCCATGTTTTTTAACAAATGGGTTTGATTCATCCCAAACATATCCAGCAAGTACTGAACAGATTTGACGTTTCATATCCTCATTAGTTTTATCTGAAAAGAATATTGTTTGCAATGTTCCATCATACCATCCATTCACATAGCTTCTAAAAACATCAATTCCTTTTTTCAACTCAATACTGTAATCTTCGAAATTGACTTCTTTACCTTTTAAATGTTCACTTACAATTGTAGCCGCTTTATAGCCCGAAGAAATAGCTAACGTTACACCTGAGCTAAAAACAGGGTCTAGAAACTCTGTACTATTTCCGCACAAAATATATCCTTCACCGTATAATTGTTTGACAGAAACGGCATAATTTAAAATTACACGTGGTTCAAATTTGTATTCAACGTCGGCATATCTTCCAGACAAACCTGGAAATTCACCCACCATGTTTTTGAACCCTTCACCATCATTTTCTGAATACTTTGTTATAATCGAAGAATCACCAACAATTCCGACAGATGCTGTACCATCTGAAAATGGTATTGACCATATCCAACATGTATTATTGTTAAAAGCATGAATAAAAATATTTCGTCCATCTTCTTCTGTTCGTTTACTATCGTCGAAATGTGAAAAAATAGCTCCTCTAGGCGGCGTAGGCACTTTGACTTCTAAATCAAACATACGAGGCAAAACACGACCATATCCACTTGCATCGACAACAAATCGAGACGTTAAATTTATCTCTTCTTTTTGAGCATTTAAATATTTTACCTTTTGCTGAGATGGACCATTTTCAACAAGTAAAACTTCAGCATTGAATTCAACATCAGCTCCTTTTTTTGTTGTTTCTTGAGCCAAAGCATTATCGAAATCCGCTCTTTTTACTTGAAACGTATAATCCCATCCTTTTGTAAATTGATCCTTAAAAAGAAAATCGCATCGCTGCTCATTGTGATAAAAACATGCACCTGTTTTTAGTTGAAATTTTTGATCTTCAACACATTTTAATAAATCTAAATCATCAAGATAATCCATTGAATGTGGCAATAAACTTTCACCGATCACAAATCTTGGAAATTCCATTTTCTCAATAATCTTCACAGTAAATCCTTCCTTCATGAGTTTACACGATGCAATCGTTCCAGCTGGACCTGCACCGATTACGATAATGTCGAAATCATTTTTCATAGTCATTAATTTTTTTTATTATTTCAATGTGATTTACAAAGTTAAAACAGGTCACAAAAGCACCAATTGTGGCACCCAATATTCCATGAAATATTATGTTTTGTCCTGTTAAATATAAATTTGGCACGCGTGTTTTAGAATTTATGGTGGTGCCAATAGGATTCTTGTAATCTTTTTTAATACCATATAGTGAACCTTCTGGCGTGCCTATATAATCTCTATAAGTTAGTGGAGTTGAGCTGTAAACATTTTTAATACATGATCTAAAATCAGGGTATCGCGTTTCCAATCTTTTGATTATTTGTTCTTCTTTGTCTTTTTTAAACTGAAGATACGCAGCATTTCTTTCAGAAGGATCAATTGTAGTATTGTATGTATCTTCCCATTCGGCCACATCTTTTAGGTTCATATAACACATAACACATACAGATTCAGCAAATTCTTCAGACTTTGAAGATGCTGGTGTACACACATATAAAGTATGTGGCCAATTTTCAGAATTGTCGTTTATTGAATTCCAACAATCATAAGAAAAGTGCTCATAAATATTATAATTATAGTATGGGAAAGATTTCTCATTAAGTGAAAAATAAACCATGAATGACGATGCCGTATTTTCCAATTTTTGAACTCTATCTCGATATGCTGGTCTAAATTTTTCCTTCCCAAAAACATCAATTGTCAATGAAGGATGCATATTCGAAATGAAGTTTTTTGCACGGTATTCTGTTCCATCTGCACAAACTACAGAAGTGATGTTTTTATCATCTCCATAATTAGCACTAATTACTTCTTTTCGTTTTAAAATTTCACCATCATATTTTCTTAATTCTCGAACAAGTAGTTTTGCTATTTGAGAACCACCATCAACCAATCGGTAACTTCCTTTAATGTAACTGTTCATAATTAAGGCTACTACATATAAAGGTGTAGATTGTTGATCACCCGCATATAAAGGACCAGATCCAAGAAGAATAGATCTCAATAATTTATCATTCGTTATTGAATTTACATAATCCCATGCGCCTAATGATAATATTTCAGGATTATTATAGTAAGCTTGTTCGTCTCCTAATTCTAAATTATACAATGGGAAAAAGTCACAGATTTCCTTTAACTTTTCACAAAAGGAAAAAATAGCATTTTCTTCATCTGGAAACAAACTTATAAGTTGTGAAGTGAAAGATTCATATCCTTGACCATGAGGATATGAATTACCATCTGGCATTCTTATTAAATCAAAACAATCTCTATCTAAAGATCTTAATTTTAACGAATCATAAATTCCTAGATATTTAAACATGCGATAAAGGTTCTCACCTTTGTCTAGTCCACCAATATAATGCACACCAGTATCAAAAATACATTTGTCACGACTGAATACTTGTAATGCTCCACCAATTTGATTGTTTTTTTCTAAAACGAGAACTGAATAGCCATTTTTTGCTAAAACAACAGCTGATGAAAGTCCCCCGATTCCACTTCCAACAATTATAAAATCATATTGTTTCTCTTGATTCATTAAACTCCTTTTTTCCGTAATATTATTAGAACATTTGAAGTGGTATTCGAATGTTTAATAATTTCAATACTCAGTTTTTTTTCTTTTGCAAATTCATTAATTTGAAGCTCAGAAATAAATTCTAATGGATTTTCAGATTTATTAAACCCGAAAATCTTTGTAGAAAGTATTTCTGTTATTTTGGTCATTTTGTGAGATTTTTTGTCATCCTTTAATCCATCGCGTATAAAGATAATCCCATTATTATTTAATTTGTCTTCAATGTCATTCAATATTTTTTGTTGATCAGTGAATGCTAAATAATGCAGCACATCATTTAAAAAAACGACATCACATTTTTCAATTAATTGGGTCCTGAGATCATTACATACGAATTTAATTTCTTCAGATAATTTCACACAGTTATCAGCTACGTCAATTTTATCTTTGTCATAATCAATTCCTATTATATGTCGTGTTTTATCTCTATAATGTAAGTAATAACTCAGGTATCCATAACCACAACCAAAATCATATATTGTTTTCCGATCATCAATTAATGTGTCATAATAGGCAAAGTTTTTCTTCTCTAACTTCCATTTTACACGAACATACCATTCTAAAATTGGACCTTTTAAAAGATAATTTTTTATTATTTTCGGTTCCCAGAAATCAATACCAGCCAATTCTTTGTGCCAGTGAATCATTCCTTCCTTCATTAATTTTTTGACTCTTTTTGTTGTCTCGTTATAATTCGCATGATCAGAATATGGAATTGCGTCTAGTGCTTTAACTATTAAATGGCCGCGATTAAACAAAATATCATTTTTCGGATTGACTTCCCTAACTCCAATTAATAATAAAGGTTGAATGTCTAATTTTAATTCTTGTGCGAGATAAAATGCGCCTTTATGAAAACGATTCATTTCGCCATCAGTACTTCTTGTTCCTTCCGGGAAAATAACAATGGAATATCCTTCGTCGATTCTTTTTTGAATTTCAATTAAATTCATTGAAGCCCCTTCCTTCGCATAAGGAAATCCTGCATATCGAATAAAAACCCCGAAAACGGGCGAATTATAGACCCAACTTTTTACCATAATGACAGTCTTAGGATTGATCATTAAAACAAGCAAAATATCAAGAAAAGAAGAATGATTGGCAACAATAATTTTTGGTTTGTTGAAATCAACGTTGTCAATAAAAATCCGCTTTTTAAGATGAAAACCGAAGTATATAACGGATTTAGTCAATTTTGAAATAAGATAGTTCAGAAAAGCACGTTTTTTTACCTTTTTTATAGGGAAAGGCATTAGTATGAATATCAGGAAAAGACTTAAAAGAATACTGCCAATGAAGAAGTAACTGAAAAGAATAATACTGAAAATTAGAGTGAAAAATGTGACCGGATTAAGTTTTTTCTTGATGCGATTAAAAATAAAAAACTTGAAAATGTAGGGTTGTAAAAATAATGTAATCAGCATTATCGTTGAAATACCTACAACACTAATCAAAGCAATTGAATGAATAGCAGGATGATCGGCGAAAAATAAGACCCCTGTTCCAAAAATTGTTGTCAATCCAGACAAGACAATAGCAGATCTATAAGATTTATAGGAAGTACTTCCTGTGCGGTATTGCTGAATTAATCCGTCAGTTGTGAAAATACTGAAATCATCTCCTAGACCGAAAATAAAGGTCGTAATTACGATGTTTACGAAGTTGAATTTAATATCGAAGAAATTTGTAATTCCTAAGATCCATATCCAGCCAAGAACTAAAGGTAAAAATGCAAATAAAGCAAGCTCAATTCTACCATAAATCAGTAAGAGTGTTACAAAGACTAATAAAGCTGAAAAAACAAGTAAAAAATTAAAGTCTTTTTGTACAGAGTTAAGCATCAGTTCTGTCATCTCAGAAATATCCAAAATATATACGTTTGGAATTGTCTTTAACATTGTTTTACATTCTTGTAATTTATCTCTGTCTAATACGATACTCGTAATAAAAGTATGTTTCCCATTTTTGTAATAACTGAATTTTGATAGCCCAATTTCTTCAACTAAATCTTCTCCTTGAGACGCATCAAAAGTGTTATTTTGAATCCAATTATAAAATGGATTAAAGGCTTTTTTTGATAAATTGAGAGGTACAGAAGATTCAGTAATTTGTGCTTTTACAAATTCTTGTTTGTTTTCCCAAAAGGAAAGCCATTTTCGATAATGAGAGTTTATCGCACTTGTTGGAGGTAAGTATGGTGCTGTGGAAATAATTTCACTTATTTCAAAATTTTGACGATTGCGAACAATTGAATCATATACTTGATAATTTGATTCTTTTCCCTTTTCTAAAGATGCTTGAGAGGAAATGATGTAGAACTTTTTTTCTTCTTCAGGATTTATCCCAGTGAAGAAATCTTCCTTTTTTTTCAATTCATCTGAATGAAAGGAAAGGTTATTTATATCTGCATCGAATGAAATGTTTAAACCTGTTAAAAAGGACATGCAAGTGATTATACCTACTAATAAAAAACCTAATCTCAAAAAGAGTTTTGGCAATTTCTTGTCTTTAGATTTTAACGCTGAAGTAGGGATTTTTAATTTCAATAGTGCAAATAAAATTGGCTGAAATAGCAGCGTAAAGATTACTGACCCAACCAATGTAAAAAGTGCAATTAACCCGAAATTTTGAAGAATAACTGATTCAGCAAAAAGCAATGCTGCCAGCGCAGCAACCGTCGTAAAACTTCCTACAATCATTGGGGTACTAATTTCCTTAATTGTTAAAAGTAAATCACCTGTATGTTTATAATGCGTGAAAAAATGGAAAGTGTAATCCAGTACAATTCCAATTAATACAGATGATGTTGCTAGAGAGATTGCACTAATATTTGGTTCAATATATCCAACCATTCCCATCCCACTCAAAACTCCAAAAAGTGCGGGGAAAACAAAATAAAATGGTGCAAGAATACTTCGGTAATATATGACTAAGAGTAATAAAATTAAACCAATACTTAAGAAGGAAGTTAAATAAGTATCAGCTTTGACTTGGTTTGCATTTTCAACGGCTATTTGGAAGGTCCCAAAATAATCAAAGTTTAATTTCTCCTTCTTATTTATAGTTTTCTTGTATCCTTTTAATTCATTGTTGAGTTCATTTAACCGTTTTATATCTTTTGAATCACCTGCGATAGATCCAAAAAATAAAATTCGTTTTTCATTTTTCGTGTAAATTAAACCATCTTTTACAATGTATGATTGTTTTCCTTGTTCTGGCTTTACTTTTTCTAATTGTTTAAATGTTAATCCCAATGGATCTAAAGCAAAAAAACTTTTAAGAAAAAAACCATTTCCTCCAGCTAGTTTTTTGGAAACATTATTTAAAATAAATTCGATGGAATCTTTATTTAATTTTCGTTCGATCTCAATATAATCTTGATCGTTTAAATTTAAAACACTAGTTTTTTGCAAGAAATTGATTAGGCTTTTTTCGTTGACATTCCTATAAATAGTGATGTCATTAATACTACTTTTAAATTTTATTGCAAGGTCAGTGTTTAATTTATCAAGTTGTTCTTCTAATTTTTCCGGATCATCAATAGCATCAATTGAAAAAATTATTTGCTTGTTAATAGCATTTTCTTGAATGATGGCATTAAATTTTTTGTATTCTTTACTTTTAGGAAAAATTGAATACAAATCTTCGTTTATATTTAATAAGAATAACCCATTAATTAATAAGCTTAAAATTCCTAAAAACAGAACGAAAAATAGCCATGGTTTTGAAATAAAATAGTTAACAATATTTGAGAGAAAATTACCCATTAACAGCGCGGCTTATTTGTTTAATTGGCGATTAAAGCCATGTTTTCGGGTATTCAATGAGCTTATTATATTCTTCTTTGTTTAAATCTTTCAACACCAATAAACTTGCATTGTATGCTGCTTTAACAGCGATTGGAACTCCACCACCAAGTTCAGCCCAATGTCCTCCAATGAAAATATTTTTTACAGGTGATTTGTAATGAGCTACTTTGGATTTCATGTTAACTTTTCCTGGTCTTGTCCCCATCATTGAGCCATCTTTATTATGGGTGTATCTGTGATAAGTTATGGGAGTTGCAACTTCATAAAAAAGAATATGTTTCCGAAGATCAGGACAAATTTGTTTTTCTATTCTTTCAAAAATAATTTGAGCAAAATCATCTTTCAATTTTTTATACTCATCAGTTCGAACAAATTCACCTTTTGAATTGATGGTTGTTTTCCAATTATCTTCATACATCATCCATGCTGGAACAAAAACATTTAAAGTCCCCATATTTTCAGGAGCCAATGTTTTATCCCTAACAGTAGGGGCAAGTATACTAATAAAAGATTTGTGTGGATCTCCTGATGAATGTTCAGATCTAGCGGTTTTTTTATTGTAAATGTAGAGCATAACATCACCAAAACCTAAGGACTCTGCTGTGCACGTTAACGCGATAGAAATTGTCAAAGATGAACTATAAAGTTCTGAATTATCCATCTTTGTTTTTAATTTTTGTGGAATTGCCGTATCAGGCAACAATTTATTATAAACGGTATCTATATCACATGCTGCAATTAAGTGAGTCGCAGTTAATGAATATTCTTTGTGTCTTTGTTTATAGGTTACACCTTGAAATTTATTGTTTTCAATATCTATTTTAACAACTTCAGCACTTGTCAATACTTCAGATCCGTTTTTAATTATTTTTGATTCCAGCCATTCAGGCATTACTCTACTACCTCCTATTGGTGGATTTTGATAATCTTGATTATACGCCCATGCAATTGGAAAAAGACATGATAGAAGATCTTGTTCAGAACAAAATAACTTTAACATCTCATCATTACTAAAGAACTTTTTCAATCCTTTTTTCACTCCTTTTTCGCCGCCGTATAAAGCATATTTAATAATTGGAAAAATAATACGTAATTGTTTTAAACTAAATGTCCACTTTCTTATTCCTCCCATTGCCTCACTTGAAATAAAAAATTTAGGAAAGTTATTTGAAACTGCGGCAACTTTTTGAGCTGCTTTGAAGAATTTCTTAATCCCTTTTTCTTCAAGAGGAAAATCTTTTATTAGTTGATTTTTTAATATTTCTGGATTGTTGGTTAAGGTAAATTCATAATCACTTGTGATGTGTTTGTGAATCGTTTTCATCGTTATTGGCCGAGGGAAATCATCACCTAAATATTCAAAAACTTTTGTTACAGTACCATTTTCACCACATTGATTTAACCAATGTATGGCAGTGTCAAAAATAAACCCCTTTCTTTCGAACCCTTGTAAATAACCGCCAATTAGATAATGCCTTTCTAAAACACAAACTTTAAGTCCAGATTTTGAAAGAAGTGCGGCAGCAGTAAGACCGCTAATTCCTGCTCCAATTATAATTACATCAAAATCTTTATTTGTCATATTCACCAAAGATAATAAAATGAACAATAATTTGATTGTAATATGTTGAAATTCTGTATTTTTTGAATAAATTTTCACTATTTTTGTTTTTCATTAAAAGATGGATGTTCTAATTTCCAAAATATATAAAAAAAAATAGATGAAAGCCATTTCAGCACTTTACGAGGCTCAAAAAATCATTTTTAGCCCTTTCATTTTTCAAGCAGTTTATTCCATGTCGGAGTTAGGGATTTTAGATGCCTTTAATAATTCTAAAAGCGGGTTGAGTTTTGTTGAGATTTCAGAGCAAACAAATGTTTCAAAATACGGAGTTACTGTTTTAGTAGAAATGGCTGAATCTGCCGGAATTGTTGATGAAATTGCACCAGGAAAATTTCTTTTATCAAAGATTGGTTATTTTATCTTACGAGATGAAATGACACAAGTGAATATGAAGTTTACACAAGATGTTTGTTACAAAGGATTGTTCTTTTTGAAAGATGCTATTACAGATGGTTCGCCGAAAGGATTGAAAGTATTTGGTGATTGGAAAACAGTGTATGAAGGTTTGTCTAAATTGCCCACAGAAGTTAAAAAATCTTGGTTTGATTTTGATCATTATTATTCAGATAATTCATTTTCAGATGCTTTAGCTATTATTTTCAAGAATAGACCAAAGTTGATATTTGACATTGGAGGAAACACTGGTAAATGGGCAATTGCAAGTACGAATTTTGATAGTGATGTTCAGGTTAAAATTTTTGATTTGCCCGGTCAATTAAATGTTGCAAAAGCTACTATTGAAAAGAGTGATACTATAAAGGATCGCATATCCTTTCAAGAAATTGATATATTAAATCCAACTTCAGTTATTCCGGGTGGAGCTGATGTTTATTGGATGAGTCAATTCTTAGATTGTTTTAGTGAAAATGAAATAGAGTCAATCTTGCTTAAGATTAAGGCAAACGCATCCCCAAATTCGACAATTTATATCATGGAGACGTTTCTTGATAATCAAGTTTTTCCAGCAGCGAAATTAAGTCTTGCCGCAACTTCATTGTATTTTACGGCAATAGCAAATGGAAATTCTAGAATGTATTCTTCAAGAACATTAAAATATATCATAGAAAAAGCAGGATTAAAATGTATTAATGAGTATAATCTTCATCAGGTTAGTTTTCATACAATTTTAGAAGTTAAATTAGTTTAATTAGTTAGTATAATGAGTATAGGTAAAATTGATTTAATTGACATTGAGAGCATTGCTTTAAATCTAAATAAGCTAGAGTTAAATGATTCAAATAAAAATCAAATTAATAATTCCTTTTCATTCTTAAAGAATTTTTCTAGCGACAAAATCATATATGGTATTAATACTGGTTTTGGTCCAATGGCTCAATTTAAAATAGATGATGATAAATTAAAACAACTTCAATATAATTTAATTAGAAGTCACTCTTCTGGATTGGGAAAGCCAATTGACGACGAAAGTGTTAGAGCTGTTTTAGTCTCGAGAATCAATAATTTTCTTCAAGGTAATTCAGGTATAAGTTATGGTGTTATTGAACAATTAACCACATTTCTGAATCATGAAATCTATCCGGAAATTTATGAACACGGAGGAGTAGGAGCAAGTGGAGATTTAGTTCAATTAGCTCATTTAGCATTAAACTTAATTGGTGAAGGTTATGTCCGATACAAGGGTGTTAGACGACCAACTGCAGATGTACTCAAAGAATTGAGAATAGAACCACTCGAGATTCAATTAAGAGATGGTTTAGGGCTAATAAATGGCACATCTTGTATGACAGGTATTGGAGCTGTTAATTTAATATACGCATATCGATTGTTAAATTGGGGTATTATTTCATCTTCAATAATTAATGAAATTGTTGAAGCATATGACGATTCTTTTTCTGAAGGATTAAATAAGGTTAAACACCACCCTGGACAAATGTATGTGGCTAAAGCTATGCGTGATTTATTAATAGACAGTAAATTAATCAAAAAAAGGGAGGAATTATTTTTAGACAATGATGTTCTTCAACAAGTAAAATTTAAAAAGAAAATTCAAGAATATTATTCCATTAGATGTGTTCCTCAGATTTTAGGTCCTGTTAAAGAAACGTTGGATGTCGCTAGGAACATTGTTGAAAATGAAATGAATTCTACGAATGACAATCCAATTATTAGTATTGAAGATCAAAATGTATATCATGGGGGAAATTTCCACGGTGATTATATTTCGTTAGAAATGGATAAAGTCAAATTAGTTGTAACTAAAATGACGATGTTAGCTGAAAGACAATTGAATTTCCTTTTGAATAACAATTTAAATGATCAATTTCCTGCCTTTTTAAACAAGGGTGTTTTAGGTCTGAATTTTGGAATTCAAGGAATGCAATTTACGGCAACATCCACCACTGCAGAAAGTCAAATGCTCTCAAATTCTATGTATGTGCATAGCATCCCAAATAACAATGACAATCAGGACATTGTAAGTATGGGGACAAATAGTGCAATTATTACTAAAAAAGTTATTGATAACGGTTTTCAAGTAATGGCAATTCACATGATAGCCGTTTGTCAAGCAATTGATATTCTAACTCAAGAACAAAAAGATAGACTTTCCCCAAAAACGATTGAAGTTTACACAAAAATCAGGAAAGTAATGCCAATTATAAAAGAAGATATTGCTCAATTTGAAAATATTCGTAATATTATCGAACTATTAACTAATACCACTACCCAATTATGAAATGCGCATTAATAACTGGTGCTTCAAGAGGAATTGGAAAGGCAATTGCCTTGCAATTATCTGCCGATTTGAAGTTGCATATTATCATTAATTATACTGCTAATAAAGATGCTGCTTTGGAAACAAAATCAGCTATTGAGAACCTGGGCGGTAGTGCAGAATTATTACCATTTGATGTTAAAAATAGTGAAGAAGTAAATCTTGCCATTACTTCTTGGATGGCAGCTAATACTGATAAAAATATAGAAGTTTTAGTAAATAACGCTGGAATTACAAGAGATAATTTATTCCCTTGGGTAACAGAAAAAGATTGGGATGATGTAATGAATACATCGGTGAAAGGAATGTATAATTGTACACAAGCTGTTATTTCAAAAATGCTTAGAAACCGTTCTGGAAGAATCATCAATATTGCTTCTTTAAGTGGATTAAAAGGTGTTCCAGGTCAAACAAATTATTCTGCTGCAAAAGGAGCTATGATAGCAGCCACAAAGGCGTTGTCGCAAGAAATTGCAAAAAGAAATATAACTGTTAATGCGATTGCCCCTGGTTTTATTGTTTCTGACATGACAGCAGATTTTGATGAAGCAGAGTTTAAAAAAATGGTACCAGCAAATCGTTTTGGAAAAGCTGAAGAAGTAGCACATTTAGCAAGTTTTTTAGCTTCTGATAAAGCCGCCTATATAACTGGCGAAATCATTAATATAAATGGTGGAATATATTCTTAATTCATGGAAAACAGGGTTGTAATTACTGGTGTTGGGATTTATTCTTGTATTGGTGAAAATTTAACGGAAGTTTTAGATTCCTTAAAGAATGGGAAAAGTGGAATTATTTACGATGCTATTCGAAATGATTTTGGATACAGATCTAGTTTGACAGGATTTGTGAAGGATCCCGATTTAAAACCGTTTCTTTCAAGAAGAGAACGAATGGGAATGCATCAGCCTGCCATGTTTGCCTATATGTCTACAAAAGAGGCTCTTGAAAATTCAAATTTGGATGTCGATTTTCTTGATAAAAATGAAACTGGTATTATTTTCGGAAATGATTCTACTGCCGGAGCTGTTATTGAAACAATTGATAAAGTCCGTGAGAAAAAAGATACTACCTTAATAGGAAGTGGTGATATTTTTCAAAACATGAATTGTACTGTAAACATGAACCTTTCAACTATTTATAAATTGAAAGGTATAAATATAACTCTATCAGCAGCTTGTGCTTCGGGATCTCATTCAATTGGAATGGGTTATCTCTTAATTAAACAAGGTTTGCAAGAAAGAGTTATTTGTGGGGGGGCCCAAGAAATAAATATTTTCGCCATGGGAAGTTTTGATGGTTTGGGAGCATTTTCAATTAAACAAGATCAACCACATAATGCTAGTCGTCCTTTTGATCGAGATCGTGATGGCTTGGTTCCATCAGGTGGCGCTGCAACTGTAATAATTGAGTCTTTAGAATCAGCATTAAAACGAAATGCGCCTATCTATGGAGAAGTTGTAGGATATGGATTCTCCTCAAACGGAGATCATATTTCAAATCCAAATTTTGATGGGCAATATAGATCACTTAATATGTCCTTAAAACTTGCAGGCGTGAGTCCTTCAGAAATTGATTATATCAATGCACATGCTACTTCAACTATAGTTGGGGATAAAACAGAAGCACAAGTTATTGCTGAGGTTTTTGGATCGAAAATTCCTGTAAGTTCAACGAAAAGTATGACAGGTCATGAATGTTGGATGGCTGGAGCTAGTGAGATAGTTTATTCGTTATTGATGATGAATAATGATTTTATTGCCCCAAATATTAATTTTGAGAATCCCGATGAAGACTCCCAAAAAATAAATGTCGTTCCAGAATATAGAGAAAAAAAGATTGACTGTTTTCTTTCCAATTCATTTGGCTTTGGAGGAACAAATTCTTCGCTAATAATAAAAAAATATAAACCTTAATTACCTTTTAAAAATGGAGAGATCAGAGATCATAACTATTACAAAAAAGTTTCTTTCAGAAGAATTTGAAGTAGATATCGATACAATAAAGGATAATGAAAACCTGAGAGAAACCTTGGATTTAGACAGCCTAGACTATGTTGATTTAGTTGTCTTAATAGAAGAGAATTTAGGTTTTAAACCTACTGCTGAAGATTTCAAAACAGTGGAAACTTTTGATGATTTTTACAATTTAGTTGAACAAAAATTAATGAATGTCTAAAACTATCAATGAAAAATGGGATGGTAAAACAAAAGGTTCACTCTTAGGATATAAATTTTTTGTTTTTTGCATCAATTTTTTTGGAGTTTGGATTTCATATTTTTTTTGCATCTGGGTAGCAACCTATTTTGTTCTTTTCTCAAGAAAAAATAGAAACGGCTTAATTCGCTTTTATCAAACTGGATTTGGATTCTCAAAAGTTAAAGCTATTATCAATTCGGTTAAAACCTTCAATGTTTTTGGTAGAATATTAATAGATCGAATAGCGCTGAAAACAAAAAAAAGAGGAATTTATACCCACAGTTTTGACAATGAAAAAGCTTTAAAGGAAATTCATGAAAATGGTAAAGGTGGTTTTCTTTTTTCAGGGCATGTGGGAAATTGGGAAAATGCTGGAAATTTAATTGGAGAAAGAATAACTTCAAAAATTAATATTCTTATGCTGGATGCAGAGGTAGAGAAAATTAAAACATATTTAACTGAATCTACAGAGGTGGAGAGATATAATTTGATTCCTCTAAAGAATGATATGTCACATTTAGTTTTAATTCATCAAGCATTAAAAAGAAATGAATTAATTGCTTTGCATGCTGATAGGGTTATGGCCGGACAAAAAACAATAAGTGTGAATTTTTTAAAAAGTGTTGCTAAATTTCCAGCAGGGCCATTTATTATGGCACATAAATTTAAAGTTCCAATTACTTTTGTTTTTGCCGTTAAAGGAAAAGGAACGCACTATAATTTATGTGCAACTACACCTGTTTCTGATTATAATTCGCCTGAAGAAATTGCAGAATCGTATGTTAAAAAACTTGAGGAAATGGTGATTTCAAATCCAACACAATGGTTTAATTTTTATGATTATTATGCTAGTTGAGAAAACAAATATTAAAACGTACATCCCTCAAAGGGAACCATTTATAATGATTGATTCATTGATTGATGCCAATGAAACTGGTTTCTCTAGTTCGTTTTTTATCAATAATGACAATATATTTATTGAAAATAACATTTTGTCAGAAGCTGCTATCATTGAAAATATTGCTCAAACCTGTGCTGCTGGATTTGGTTATTTGAGTAGTTTAGAAGCTGAAAGTGAACCGCGTTTAGGATTTATTGGCGCAATTACAAAATTGGAGGTTTTCAATGAAATAAAGACAAATGCAATGATTGAAACGCACGTTAGTATAATTAATACATTTGAAAATATCCATTTAATTGAAGGAATTGCGCGTTCATCAAACATTGATATATTGAAATGTCAAATGAAAATTGTTCTTTCATGAAAATTCTTGAATCTACAATTAATATCGATGTGAGGTTCAGTGAAACTGATGCGATGGGCGTGGTATGGCATGGGAATTACCTGAAATATTTTGAAGATGGGCGTGAAAGTTTCGGAATAAAATACGGCGTTGAATACCTAGATATCTATAAAGAAGGGTATTTTACTCCAATTGTTAAGTCAGAAATTAATCACAAATCCACAATTAATTACGGTGAAAAGATTCTCGTAAAAGTAATTTTGGAAAAACATTACGCTGCAAAGATCATCTTCAGATATGAAGTACTTAACATAACAACAAATAAAATTGCTGCTATAGGAAGTACAACTCAAATATTCATGAATGTTCAGGATCGGACACTTGAATTGATAAAACCCGAGTTTTATGAAAATTGGGAGAAGAATCAAAATTGGAAAGAAGCTTGAAGTGTTATTTAAAATATGGTGCAATCATTAGTCCTTTAGGGAATAGTATTGAAGAACATTATTTAGCTTTTTTTGAAAATAAATCAGGTATTAGGAAAGAAGAAAAAACAGGATTTAATGCTGAAAATCTATTTCTAGCTAAAATTGAAGGCTTAGAAAATTCACGATATAATGCATTGTTAAAACAAGCTTGTGAAAAATTAATTGAAAATTATTCAAGCTCATTTCTTCAAAATCCAAAAACTGGAATAATTGTAAGCACAACAAAAGCAAATTTAGCAGCTATTACCACAGATACATTTGAATCAACTAGAAAAATTATTGATGAAATCATTCATCCATTCCATGAACCAATAATAATTTCAAATGCATGTATTTCTGGAGTATTAGCCGTTAATACCGCTGCAGATTATATTCGTTTGAATAAATTTGATCAGGTAATTATTATTGGTATTGATGTCTTGTCTGATTTCATAATTTATGGATTTCAAAGTTTATTTGCCTTGAGTAATGAAGCTTGTCGGCCATTTGACAAGGAAAGAAAAGGAATCTCTTTAGGCGAAGCGTGTGGGATTTTAGTAATGAAAAATACTCCTGATGAAGATTTTAATGTAGAGGTCGTTGGAGGGGCTTCTTCTAATGACGCGAATCATATTTCAGGACCTTCACGGACTGGTGAAGGATTATTTAGAGCAATCAACAAGACATTAGAAAGATCAGAAGTGTCAAAGGAAGAAATTGATTTTATTTCTGCTCACGGAACGGCAACATTGTATAATGATGAAATGGAAGCAATTGCTTTTAGTCGTTTAGGTTTGTGTCATATTCCAACCAATAGTTTTAAAGGATATTTTGGTCATACCTTGGGGGCTGCAGGTATTATTGAAATAATAATGTGTATGGTTTCTATGGAAAAAAATGTTTTATTCAAAAGCATTGGTTATTCTGAAATTGGAACAACAGAAACATTAAATGTAATTTCTGAAAATCGAAATATGGAAGTTAATACAGTTTTGAAAACAGCTTCTGGATTTGGTGGTGGAAATGCTGCTGTACTTTTAAAATGCATTCAATGAAAATAATCAGTCACAGTTATATCAACCCAAAAGGTGCATTTTTAAATGGTCAGAATGTATTAATAGCAACTGAGGAAAATTATTTAAAAAGCTATTTTTCGGAATTAGAAATTGACTATTCTAAGTTTTATAAAATGGATCTGCTTTCAAAGGCTGCTTTTTTAGGTGATTATCTTCTCCACAATTCATATAAGGATTTATTGAATGTTGAAAATGAATTACAATTTGTTTTTGCAAATGCTAGCTCAAGTAAAGAAACTGATATACGATTTATTGAATCTTATGAGCGTAAAAAAAATCCCAGCCCCTCCTTATTTGTTTATACATTGCCAAACATCTTAACGGGTGAATTAGCTATAAAGCATAAATGGTTTGGTGAAAATATCTTTTATATTTTGACTAAATTTGATTCTGATTTTTTTAATGATCAAATTGCAATGTCATTTTTACGAGGAAATGAATATTGTTTATGTGGTTGGGTTGAAATGACAGGTTCTCCCGAAGATGAATGTTTTATGTTTCTCGTTGCTAAATCTGAAGTTGTTAATGAGAATTTATCAAACAAATTAAATGAAATATTAAATAACTATAGAAATGAGTGAATTAAAAGAACAATTAAAGTCTCAAATAATTGAGCAGTTAAATTTAGAAGATTTGACTCCAGCAGATATTAAAAATGATTCTCCTTTATTTGGTGATGAAGGATTGGGACTTGATTCAATTGATGCATTGGAGTTTATTGTATTGCTTGATAGTTTCTATGGGATAAAAATTGAAGATCCAGCTGCAGCAAGAGAAATCTTTCATTCGGTTGATTCAATGGCTGCTTTTATTGAAAGTAAAAAATAAGAAAAATGGACATTTTTATCACTGGTTATGGAGTGATTTCTGCTATAGGAAAGAATGTCGAAGAGAATTTTTCTTCTTTGACACAAGAAAGAACGGCCATAAAACAGGGTTTAAAAAGTTATACTTCAAAATTTAAAGTTGGTGAAATCGGTTTGTCAAATGATGCGTTAAAAGCAGAATTTGATTTAAAGACAGATGGGTCGCGAACAGCTTTACTAGGTATGGTTGCCGCCAAAGAGGCTTTCAAAAATCATAGTCATTTTGACACTCTTCGAACTGGATTAATTTCTGGAACTTCAGTTGGTGGGATGGATATTTCAGAAGTTGAATATCGGAAACAAATGGCTGGAGAAGAGCCGAATTTTAAACAATATTTTCATCATCCAAGCGGAACCACATCTGAACAAATAGCAGCTGAACTTGGCATAACTGGTTTTGTAAATACTATTTCAACTGCCTGTTCATCAGCTGCAAATGCCATAATGATTGGAGCACGATTAATCCGGTCAGGTCAATTGGACCGAGTGGTTGTTGGTGGAACAGATAGTTTAACACAATTCACGATTTTTGGTTTTCGTTCACTCATGATATTTGACGATGAATGGTGCAAGCCCTTTGATAATTCAAGAAAAGGATTGAATCTTGGAGAAGGAGCAGGTTACATTGTTTTGGAATCTCAAAAATCTTTAGAAACAACTGGGAAAATCGCATTAGCAAAATTAACGGGTTGGAGCAATGCATCAGATGCGTATCATCAAACAGCCTCTTCACCAGATGGCGACGGTGCAATTCTATCAATGAACCAAGCATTGAAACAAGCAGAACTTGAACCAAAAGACATCAATTATGTCAATGCCCATGGCACTGCAACTCCAAATAATGATTTATCTGAATCAAAAGCTTTTATAAATGTTTTTAATGGTAAGGTGCCTCCATTTAGTTCAACTAAATCCTATACTGGTCATACGTTAGCTGCAAGTGGTGGTATTGAATCAGTATTTGCAATCTTAAGCATACAAAACAACATTCTTTTCCCTAATTTGAATCACACTTCGCCAATTGAAGAAACGGGATTGATACCTATAAAAAATATTCAAAAAAATACGGAAGTAACACATGTTTTGTCGAATTCATTTGGTTTTGGAGGGAATAATTCAACATTGATTTTTTCAAAAATATAAAGAATGTATTACATCCACAAAATAGCGTCAATTACACATCAGGATTCATTTATTCAAAAGGATGTTAATGATTCATTGGTTGAAATTGCTGAGGATACTGTTTTGATCTCTCCAGATTACAAAAAATATGTCCTTCCTGCTTCATTAAGAAGGCTAAGTCCAATTTTACGCATGGCTGTTGCTGCCGCAAAAGAATGTCAAGAAGCAATTACAATTCCATTTGAAGCAATCTCAGTTGGAACAGCGCTAGGATGTCTGACTGACACTGAGAAGTTTTTAAATGTAATAAATACTGTTGAGGGTGATATTCTTTCACCAACCGCATTCATCCAATCTACCCACAATACGATTGCTGGATTGATTTCACTTGAATTAAAAAATCATTCTTATAATATGACGCACACACAAAACAATTTGTCGCTTGAAATGGCACTAATTGATTCAATGTTGTGTTGTGATGAAGGCAAGGATTTTGTTTTATTAGGTGTTGCTGACGAAGCTATCGACTTTTTAAATAAATTAAAACCAATTGTCTTACCTGAAAATTCGATTGTAACCTCCGGAACTACATTTTTTGCCCTTTCGAAAAAGAAGTCAAAATCTGAAATAGGATTTCTTGCATGTCGTTCAATTATAAAAGCGAAGGAAATTGAAATGGAAATTGAACTTTTTTTGCAAGAATTAAAAATTGAAAGCAAAGAAATTGATCGGATATATACAAATCAAAATTCGCTTGATTTACCTAAAGAAATGGTTGTTAATTATGAAGCGTATTCGGGCTTATATTTTACGTCCAATGCTTTTGGAGTTCATATGGCAAATGATTGGCTAATAAAAGAGGCGAAAAAATATGCGTTGATCGTAAATTCCGGTTGTAATAATAGTTTAGGATTGATTCTGTTAAAAAATGACAAAGCACAAAATTAACGTAAGTCTTTTCGTGTTGAATATGGTTTTACTCTCATTCATGTATTGGGGTAATTCAAATTTAACATGGATTCTTCTTGTGGTTTTCATGTTTTTCTTTTTGATTTTAAGTTATGGTGTATTATTCATGACATTTAATTATTTCGTTAAATCTAAGAACGCATTTCCAAAACCACATGTTTTGTTAACTTTTGATGATGGTCCAAATCCCCAGACAACACCCATTGTTTTAGATCTTCTTAAAGAATATAAGGTAACTGCTATATTTTTTGTGATTGGAACCAAAGCGAAATCCGAGAATGAATTAATTAGACGAATCATGGATGAAGGACATTTCATCGGAAATCATACTTTTTCACATCACCCAATGTTTGCATTATTAAACGGAGCAAAAGTTGAAAAAGAAATTGTTGAATTGAATAATTTATTGATAAACCAGGGAATTCAAACAAATTTATTCCGACCACCGATTGGTTATTCAAATCCGATTATTGCTAGAGTCGTGAATAAGTTATCGCTAAATATTATAGGATGGAACAAACGTTCCTATGACACGGTTATTCGAAATCCCAAAAAACTAGCTAAAAGATTATTATTCTTAGCAAAACCGGGAAGCATTATTTTACTGCATGATAATTTAAAACAAACTTCGGAAGCACTAAGTTTGTTTTTAAAAGAGTCAGAAGAAAAAGGCATTATCTTTGCCAATAAGAATCAAATTAATTCGTTTTTGAATGACTAAATTATTTAACGTACTATTTTTTATCTTTTTGTGTACAAGTGCATTCAGTCAAGAATTTAAAAAGATTACTGATCCTTCAAAATGTAAGTCTGCTATACAAAAACAGCAAAAGTTGACAAAATCGTTGATTGCTGACTTCAAAGAAACAGTATATTCAGAAATGTTTGAAGACACTCAAAAAGCTACAGGTAAACTTTATTATAAACAAGCTCAAAAGATTAGATGGGAGCATATAAGTCCGGTTAAAAAGATTTTGTTGATTGATGGAAATAAAGTTAGATATAGTGAAAAAGGAAAAGAAATAAAAGACCCTTCAACGAAAGCTATTGTTAAGAAAATTCAAAGTTTAATGGTGAAAATGTTGTCAGGAACATTTTTGGATGACAAAGATTTTAAAATTTCGTATTATGAAAATTCTGCCCAATATAAATTGGTGTTAAAACCAACATCAGAGCGCTTATCAAAATATATAGATAATGTAATTTTGATTTTTGATAAAAAAGACATTCTACTAAAGGAAATGAGTTTAGTAGAATCTGAAAATGAAAAATTAGTATATTCATTCAGTAACGTACTTCTAAATAATTCAATTAGTGATACAAAATTCAGTGATTTCAAATGATATTAAAAGATAATTTTTACACCATAAATGAACTTGAATTCGTTGAGAACAAGATTCATGCTTCAATTAAAATAGATTCTAATCATTCAATTTTCGAAGGACATTTTCCAAATAACCCTATAACTCCTGGTGTTGTGGAAATGGAAATTGTTAAAGAAATTGTTTCTGAAGCAATACAGAAAACGTTGAAAATGTCGAAAATGTCAAATTGCAAATTTTTAGCAATTTTAAATCCGCTGAATTCTTCTGAGGTGAATGTTAAAATAGATGTTTTAGAACAAGAAAACAACCGAATAAGAATAAGTGCTCAAATTCTAGATCAACAAACTGTTTATTTGAAAATTGGTGCAGAATATATTATTGTGGAGTAGAATTCTTTCGAACCGCTGATAAGAACAGATAAGAAAGTATAAAACCAACAATAAAAGCCAATATTGCTAATACCGTTGCGCCAATAAAATATTGTTGAATATTATTTTGTACAACAGCACTAGAAAAATCTAATAATTGTGAATGCTCAAAATTACCTTGAACAAACAATTGTCCCGTCAATAGACTGAAATATATGATTAATGGAATCATCGGTGGAATGGAAATATTCGCCGATGCAATGAATAATACTTTATTCATTCGAAATAAAACAGCAAGCGGAATTCCAATTAATAACTGAAATCCCCATAACGGAATGATTCCCATAAAAAAGCCAAATCCAATTGAAAATGCTTTCTTTAAGTTTGTTTCTTCCGGTTTAATTGCCTCGTGTTTTATCAATTTTAAGGTCTCTATTGATAGGAATTTTTTCGGATAATAATAGATTAAAGCAAATGTTACTAAGATACTGTTGAGCACACTAATTCTAAAAAAGTCTCGACCAGGACGGAAATGTGACACACGTTCATCAGGGTCATATTTCACTCTGATTTGTACCGGTACGAATTTTACATTCTTCCAAGCTAATCGAACAATCACCTCAATTTCAAGTTCAAATTTATTCGTGAATAGGTGCATTTTCCTTAACGGTTTAAGCGGATATAATCTAAAACCAGTTTGTGTGTCAGGCAAAGTTATCCATGTCTCAATCTTGAACCAAAAATTAGAAAATTTATTCCCAAACGAGCTTTTTTGTGGAACTCCATCTTGCTCCATATTTCGGGAGCCCATAATTACAGCTCCTTTGTTTTCAAATCCTTTTTCTATGATTAACTGAATATCTTCTGGATAATGTTGACCATCTGAGTCAATCGTTATTGCGTTTTCAAACCCTAATTCAATGGCTTTTTTAAATCCTTTGCGCAAGGAAAATCCTTTGCCTTTGTTTTGTTCATTTTTAAGAATCAGTACTTGATTTTCAAATTCATTTAGAATTTCACTAGTTGAATCTGTTGAACCATCATTTACGATGATAATGGACTCTTTGGGTACAATTGTCATTACTTCAAGAACAACCCGCCTTAACGTTTTTTCGTTATTGTATGTTGGAATAATAATACATCCTTGAATATCTGAAATTGTCAACATTAAAATTGTGTTAGAATTGCAAATTTAAGAGGTGCAACGGAATATTTGTAATAAAGTTGAATTACTTCTAAGTATTTTAAGTTAATTTTGAATTAATCCTGCAACAATAATTAACATGAAGTGTCTTATAATCTATATCGTATTAGCGCTATCATTTTCTAAAGAAGAGTATTTTAAAGTTATTTCAAGCAAAGAGTTGTCCACTGTTAATACAATGCTCACTCAGCTTGAAAAAGAGAAAGAAGGAAGTGATAAAAAAGCGTATAAGGGCGCATTACTTATGAAAAAGGCTGGATTTCAAAAGACACCTAAAGATAAGTTAGAAGTGTTTAAACAAGGACGTATTCAATTGGAAAATGAAATAGGGTTAAATTCTAAAAGCACAGAATATCGATTTTTACGACTCATTATACAAGAAAATGCTCCTAAACTTGTTAAATATCAAGGTAATATTTCAGAAGATGTAAGTTGGATTAAGAAACACTATTCATCCTTGAATGCAGAAGTGAAAAATGCAATAATTTCTTATGCAAAAACGTCCATCAATTTGAAACTTTAATTGAATGAAACACATCTTAGTAATTTCTTACTCTCAATCAGGTCAATTAACTGATTTATTATCAAATTTAGTTTCAACCATTGATGAAGAGATTGAAATAGTTTCCGTTCAGCCTAAAACCAATTTTTCTTTTCCTTGGATTTCGCACGACTTTTTCAATGCGATGCCCGAAACTGTTTTGGAAAAAGAGATTGAGTTAAATGAGATTGCTTTTAAAAGGGATAAGTATGATTTGATAATTTTTGGGTATCAACCGTGGTTTTTGTCTCCTTCATTGCCTGCAACAGCACTTTTGAAAAACGAAGCATTTAAAAAAATCATGAAAAATACTCCTATTGTTACGGTAATTGGAGCAAGAAACATGTGGCTGAATTCACAAGAAAGTGTAAAACAATTAATAAAAGATGCAGATGGTGTTTTAGTTGGTAATATTCCATTTATCGATCGAAACCCAAATTTATTGAGCGCAGTGTCAATTTTACATTGGATGTTGACGGGTAAAAAAGAGAAAAAATATGGTATTTTCCCTCTTCCAGGAATAAGCGAGAAAGATATTATAGAAGCCTCATTGTTCGGGAATATTATTCAAAAATCTCTTGATGAAAATCGGTTTGAAAATATTCAAAAAGAAGTTCTTTTAACGAATCGTGTGAACATAAATACCAATATTTTGTTTATTGAAGGAAGAGCAAAAAAGTTATTTAAAATTTGGGCTAATCAAATCACTAAAAAAGGATTAACTGCTCGAAAACGTAAAGTTTGGGTTAATTTTTTTAAATATTATTTGATTATCGCTCTTTTCATAGTTGCTCCAATAGTTTTAGTAGTTTATAATATTTTGATTAGACCTTTTTCTTTGAATAAAATAAATAAGAATAAAGCGTATTTTTACGGCATTGAATAAAAAATGATTTTAAAGGAAGTTTTTATAACTAGAACAGCAACATTTTTCCCTAATAATCCAATTTCAAATGATGAAATGGAAGAATATTTGGGATTTGTTAACGATCATGCATCAAAATCAAGAAGAATAGTATTACGCAATAACGGAATTAAGAATCGTTATTATGCAATTACCAAAGAAGGTAAACCAACGCATACAAATGCTGAAATGACTTCACTCGCAATAAAAAAACTATTTGTTCAAGATCCAAATGAAATAAAAGAAATTGATTTATTGAGTTGTGGTACTTCTTCCCCAGATCAATTAATGCCTTCACACGCTGTAATGGTTCATGGTTGGTTGCCTGAATCAAATGCAATTGAAGTAATTTCTCCTGCTGGAAATTGTTGTTCTGGTATGCATGCCTTGAAATATAATTTCATGTCAATTCGAACAGGAGAATCAAAAAAAACAATCTCAACTGGTTCAGAACGATTGTCAAGAGTATTGAGATCAGAGCAGTTTGAATTAGAGGTTCAAAAAAGATTAGAATTAGAAAAAGACCCATTTATAGCTTTCGAAAAGGATTTTTTAAGATGGATGTTGTCTGATGGTTCAGCGGCATTTTTAATTGAAGATAAGAAAAATGAAGATGGCATTTCTTTGAGAATTGATTGGATTGAAGGTTTCTCATTTGCAAATCAAGTTGAAACTTGCATGTATATGGGTGCTGAAAAAGGTGAAAAAGGTGAACTGAAAGGTTTCAGCGATTTTACGCCAATGGAAACAGTTGAAAAATCTATTTTTAGTATTAAGCAAGACGTAAAACTTTTAGGTGATAATATTGTCAAACTTGGGTTCAAGAATTTGGAAATTATTTTCGCTAAAAAAGGAATTAATGTAAATCAAGTGGATCATTTTGTTCCCCATATGTCAAGTTATTTTTTCGAGGATAAAATTTATGATGAACTGAAGGCAAATGGTATGGAAATACCCAAAGACAAATGGTTTACAAATCTTGATAGGTGCGGAAATGTTGGTGCTGCTTCAGTTTATATAATGATAGATGATTTATGGAAAAGCAATAAATTAAAAATTGGTGATACAATCCTAATTGCTGTGCCAGAAAGTGCCAGATTTACATATGTCTTTGCAATGTTTACTGTTTGTTGATGAAAAAATCTGATCTTCCACAAGATAAAAGTGATTTAGTGAACTTTACAAGAGAGGTTTGTTATGTCAAAAATGAAAACGGTAAATACGAGGCCGAATTAAGTTCTGGTTGGGATGTGAAAACAGACGCCTTAAATTCAGCTTGGTTGGATATTGAAAACAGAATCACAGAAGCTAAAAATCTTTTTATTTCAGGGGAAGCAAGTCCTATCCAATATTATATGGAATTGAAATTAATGGATTTTACAGTTTTAGCTGGATACACTGGTTTTTGGAAATGGCAAATTAATAAGCATAAAAACCCTGAGTCATTTAATAGATTAAATGACGGTAAACTGCAAAAGTATGCAGATGCGTTTGGTGTAACGTTAATGGAATTAAAAAAACCAAGTTTTTAGTGGAGAGTTTTAAACATATTCAAACAGCGCATTGCGAAAATGGTGTGACGGTAAGTCTGCTCAAACATAATGGAGTAGAATTTATGACTGAACCTTTAGCGTTTGGATTAGGTTCTGGTTTATTCTATATCCATATTCCTTTTATGAAAGTGAATAATGGTCCTGCTATTTCATTTCGAACAATGCCAGGAGCAATTTTCAAAAGAACGTGTAAATCACTCGATATAAAAGTTGAAAGAAAAAAATTTAAATCTAAGATCGAAGCTCAAAGTTTTTTGAATGAAAAACTGAGTGAAGGTATTCCTGTTGGTTGTCAAGTTGGAGTGTTTCATTTGAACTATTTTCCAAAAGCATATCGCTTTCATTTTAATGCTCATAATTTAATTGTATTCGGACAAGAGGATGGGAAGTATTTGATCAGTGACCCAGTCATGGAAACCACAACAACGCTTTTTCCTGAGGAATTAGAAAAAGTGCGTTTTGCGCAAGGTGCTTTGGCTCCGAAAGGACAATTGTATTTCCCGAAAACAATTAGTGATATTTCGGATGAACGTTTGAGAAATGCTATTAATAAGGGCATTAAAAGGAATTGCAGAGATATGTTACATATTCCAGGTGGTATTGCTGGTGTCAAAGGAATTAATTATACTGCTAACAAAATTAGAGGTTGGAGAGATAAATTAGGTGAACGTCAAGCTGCCTTGTATTTAGGTCAAATTGTGCGTATGCAAGAAGAAATTGGCACTGGAGGAGGAGGTTTTCGTTTCCTTTATGCTGCATTTTTAGATGAAGCAAGTGAAATTCTGGGGAATGATAAGCTACTGAATATTTCAGATCAATTTACTAAGTCAGGTGATTTGTGGAGAGATTCTGCCTTACAAATGTCTGGTATTTTTAAAGGACGTTTAACTTCTCAAAAGGATTATGATAATTGTGCCTCACTTTTGAATGAAATAAGTAACGTTGAAAAAGAGGCTTTTAAGCAACTTTCTAAAATTGTGATTAAATAAAGATGGAAAGTCCAATCATTACTGCAGTTGCCCTTACTAAATACTATGGGAAGTCAGAAAATCCAAGTCTCGACACTATCAATTTAACCATTTTTAAAGGCGAGAAATTTGGTGTGTTTGGCCCAAATGGCGCCGGAAAAACAACGTTAATTTCTTTGCTTTGTAATATTATTAAAGCAACATCAGGAACGATAGAATATACGTTTGATAATCAAAAAAAAAATATCAAAGAAAAATTTAATCAGGTGGGTTTTGTGCCACAAGATTTTGCTTTTTATGCGGAGTTGACTGCGAAACAAAATTTATATTATTTCGGAGGTGTTTATGGAATGTCTTCAATTAATGTAAAGGAACAAACAACGCATCTCTTAGAAATTTTAGGTTTAACAAGTGTTGCTGATAAAAAGGTGAAATCCTATTCCGGAGGAATGAAAAGACGGTTAAATTTGGCAATTGGATTGATTCATTCACCTGAGATAATTTTTTTAGATGAGCCAACAGTTGGTGTGGATATTCATAGCAAACTAACAATCATTAATCACCTCGAAGAATTAAATAAAAAAGGTGTAACAATAATATATACATCTCACCATTTAAAAGAAGCGGAAGATTTTTGTTCGCGGGTAGCTTTAATGGATAATGGAAAAGTAATAGCATTAGATACAGTTTCTGAGCTGATTAAAATAAATAATGCGGCCAATTTGGAAGAGCTGATGATCAATTTAACCGGTAAAGAACTTAGAGATTAATGAATAAATTAAAAGTATCATTGGTTAAAGAAATTTTATTGCTCTTAAGTGATAAAGTTGGGTTATTGCTGATGTTTGTGATGCCGCTTTTATTAGTATTAATAATCACAGTTGTCCAAGATAGTGCATTCAAATTGGTAAATGAAAACAAGATTGAAATGCTTATTGTTAATAAGGACCAAGGAAATTTGGGTGATTCACTTATCGATAATTTGGCGCTATCTGGCAGCTTTAATATTGATGTGTCTAACGAATTACTTGAAGATGATATTAAAAAACAAACATTGAATAGAGATAAATTAATTGCTATTCTCATTCCGAAAAATTTTACAAAAAAGATCAATCAAAACGCAGAGAAAATATCAAATTTGATGCTCACTGAATTTGGCGTTTTAGATAGTTCGGCTGTGTTGCAAAAAAATCAATCAATAAAGAATAACAATTTAGATTTTTATTTCGACCCCATTCTGCAAGAAAGCTTCAGAATATCAATTTTATCTGGAATTAATACAGTGCTGGTTGGAATTGAGAACAGAAAAATGCTTCAACAATTGTTCACAGATTTGGGGTATGAAAAAATCCCTGACCATATTCAAAAAGAATTAGGAAAGCAAAATGTGTCGATTAATTCGATGCCTGCATCAAACGGAACGAGTGTAATGGTTCCTAACTCCTCACAACATAACGTTCCTGCATGGTCACTTTTTGCAATGTTTTTCATGGTTATTTCTTTAGGTGGAAATATTGTGAAGGAAAGATTATCGGGAAGTTTTGTTCGTTTACAAACGATTCCAAGTGCATTTTTACTAACGATATGGAGTAAGGTAATCGTATATCTATTTGTATCATTGAGTCAATTAACTATCATGTTTTGCATTGGAATGTTCATTTTTCCACATTTAGGCTTACCTGAATTGAAAATGCCGACGAATATTTTGGCGCTTATTGTGATATCTGTTTTATCGGCCTATGCTGCAATAAGTTATTCATTATTAATTGGTGTTTATGCCAAAACTCAAGACCAAGCTGGTGGCTTCGGAGCAATTTCTATTATAATATTTGCCGCAATTGGAGGAATATGGGTTCCGTCTTTTATCATGCCAGAATATATGCAAAATATTGGAATGATTTCGCCTTTACATTGGTGTATTGAAGGGTATTATTCACTCTTCTTAAAAAATGGTGAATGGAATGAATTGACTGGGACATTAATATATTTATTATTGTTTATCTTTGGATGTCAATTCTTTACATTTATTAAATTGAGAAAACAAAATTATATTTAAGAAAGATATGAATAAAGAAGAAGTGAAAAATGAATTTAAAGCTCATTTAATTACATATTTAAATTTGTTGGATATTACTACAGATCAAATCAAAGATGACGAACCATTATTTGGAGGAGATTTGGGCTTAGATTCAATTGACTCAGTTGAATTAATCGTATTGTTGGATCGTGAATATGGTATTAAAATTAAAAATCCAACGGAAGGTAGACAGATTTTAATTGATGTAAATACAATTGTAGATTACATCGTTTTAAACAGAACAAAATAACAAAATGCAAAAGATATTCATCACAGGTATGGGTGCAATATCTTCAATTGGGTCATCAGTTGACGAACATTTGAATGCATTGAGGACTGGGAAATGCGGAATACAAAAAGCCCGTTTTTTTCAATCACGTTATGCCGAAGATTTAGTATTTGGCGAAGTACCTTTTAGCGACGATCAATTAAAAGAAATAAATAATCTTACCTCTCAAAAAGAATTCACCCGAACAACTGTTTTAGCAGTAAGTGCATTTAAGGAGGCTATTCACAATGCAGGAATATCAGCTGAATTATTAAAGTCTGATCGAACAGCATTTATTTCTTCCAGTACCGTAGGAGGAATGTGTTATACGGATGAATTATATTCAGATGCCAATTTAAAAGCTGTTCCATCCAATTATGCTCGATCGTACGAAGGTTCCGATCATACATTGCGCATTACAAAAATGTTTGAGATTGGGGGAATAATAGACACAATTAATACGGCATGCTCATCATCGGCTAATGCAATTTATCTTGGAGCGCGATTGATTCAAACTGGACGTGCAGATCGTGTTATTGTTGGTGGTGCAGATAGTATTGCAAAATATACTGTAAATGGATTTAATTCATTAATGATACTTAGTGATCAGGCATGCAAACCATTTGATGAAAATAGAAGCGGGCTGAGTTTAGGTGAAGGGGCAGCATATTTGGTTCTAGAATCTGAGAATTCAGCTTGTGATAAAACGAAAATTGCAGAATTAACAGGTTTTGGAAATTCCAATGATGCTTTTCATCCGTCCTCAACTTCTGACAATGCCATTGGGCCAATCCTTTCTATGGAACTTGCATTGAAGATGGCAGAAATAAAGCCTGATTTAATTGATTACATCAATGCGCATGGAACCGGAACAGTAAATAACGATATTACTGAAACATACGCTTTAAATACTATTTTTCCCAAAGTCCCACCTTACAATTCAACGAAATCATATACAGGTCATACGTTAGCAGCAGCCGGTTCGTTAGAGGCAATTTTATCACTTTTGAGTTTAAAGAACAATGAGCTTTATCCAAGTTTACGATGTGAAGCACCTATTAAAACTCATTTATCTCAGCCAATTTCTGAATTTGGTAAGAAAGAACTAAAAAATGTCATGTCAAACTCATTTGGATTTGGAGGTAATTGTACGTCTTTAATATTTTCAAAATGTATATAAAGGATTCATCTTCAATATCACCACAAATGACATTTACAGATGAATTTCTAAATGGGGATTATAAAATTCATTCACAAAATAGTTTTACAGCTTTTGAACCAAGTTATTCTGAAACAATTCCATCATCTTTATTGAGAAGAATGGGGAAGGCCGTTCGAATGGGCATTGGAGCTGCTTTACCATTAATGGATCGAAATGAAAAATTAGATGGAATTGTAATAGGCACAGCTAATGGCGGACTTGAAAATTGCATTAATTTCTTGAATCAAATTATTGATTATGATGAGGGAACATTGACGCCTACCCATTTTGTTCAAAGCACACCAAATGCTTTAGCTGGACAATTAGCATTAATGTCCAAAAACACCGGTTATAATGTCACGCATGTTAATGGACCTCTAGCTTTTGAAAATGCACTCTTAGATGCAATGATGTTTTTGGAAGGAAAAATAACTAAAACATCCTTATTGTTGGGGGCTGTTGAAGAAATATCTAATTATAATTATAACATTGATTTATTAGCGGGTAGATATAAATCTGACAGCGTCACTAACGATTATTTAATTAAAAGTCAAACCAATGGTTCTATTTGTGGCGAAGGAGCGACAATGTTCGTTGTGTCAAATGATGCGAACAATGCCTTAGCGAAAATCGTTGATTTAAAGCAAATTAATTTTCCAACTAAAAGTGAATTGGAAATTAAACTCAATCAATTTTTTATTGATAATGAACTAACACTTAAAAATATTGACTTACTTGTTTTAGGTAATAATGGTGATATTCAATTTGATTTTTTGTATGATGATGTAAAATCTTTTTTTCCTGCAGATATAGAATATGTTTATTATAAAAATTTTGTAGGTGATTATAGAACGAGTTCAGCGTTTGCTTTGTTTTTAACAACACATTTATTAAATGGCCAATTGCAAAACCATATAGGCATTGAAGGGAATATAACAAAAACACCAAAAACAATCTTAATTTATAATCAATTTGAAGGAATTCAACATAGCTTGATTATAGTTGAATCTATTGAACACCAAAAGAGAAATCAAATTATTACCAGTAAATATATTTGATAAAATAAGCATTGAACCTAGCAGAGAATTTTAAGAAGAATAGGTGATCAAGCTTTAGGTGAAAATTTTAGTGTTGATTTTGTAAAGGGAAAATTAAAATATTATTAGTAAAAAAGGGAAATTCAGTATTCGGTTTTTCATCACCCCTCTCACAAAAACATCCCTACACGGATAATAGTGCGTTTTGCTTCGTTACAGCATGCTTATTCTGAGCGGTAATATTCTCTTTAATAAATTATATGTAATTAAATATAATATCAAATAATTCGTTAATTTTGTATGTAATTACATATAAAAAAGTATATTTGACACTATTTATATTTAAATGCATATAATGAAAAGTATCGCTGATTTCATAAAAGAACGTCGTAAAGAAGTTGGGTTAACACAAGAAGAGTTTGCAGAGCGCTCTGGTGTTGCGCTTACAGTAATTCGTAAAATTGAGCAAGGTAAAACGAATCTCAATATGGATAAGGTGAATCTAGTGCTTAAAATGTTTGGACATGAATTGGGTGCGGTTAGCACTAAAAATCTAACGACTATTACCAGTTTTGCACAATCTTTAATATGAATTTGATATTCATATTTGACAAAAGCATCTTCCTCTTCCATTTGTAAGTAATTGATTGTTAAGTAAAAAGATAAATTTAAATCTAATTTCTCAAAATCAATCAAATTTATAGAATAAATAAAAAAATGAAACGAGGGCAAAATTCACCCTTGAAAATAAAACGAGAGTAAATTATTGATATATTTACACTTGATTATAAGTCGGAAGTAATAAATACCTTCGTTTAAAACAGCGTAAAATGAGTAAAAGAGTAATCTACAATGCTGAAATACCATATAATGACTTGCCTCTATTGCCGCCACAAGTGGAAATAGAAAGTAATGCAATACTAAAAAAAACTATTTCAGCCAGTAGAGCATTGTCAGAGTTAAAAGGAGCGATTACTAATTTGCCCAACCCAGCGCTTTTTATAGATACAATCAATTTACAGGAAGCACAAGCGAGTTCTGCCATTGAAAATATAATTACAACACAAGATGAACTATTCAAAGCATCAATTGCAGAGAAGAAAAATGACAATCCAGCTACAAAAGAAGTAATGCATTACAAAGATGCCCTTTGGTTTGGTGTCGATCAAATAGAGAATAGACCTATTCTAACAACCAATCTTTTTATTGCAATAATGCAAATAATCAAAGAAAATAAATCTAGTATTAGAAATACACCTGGAACACAATTAAAAAATCCAGCGACAAACTCTGTGGTTTACACTCCTCCAGAAGGAGAAAATATAATTAGGGAAAAACTGAAAAATCTAGAAGATTTTATTCATGCAGAAGACAATATTGATCCATTAGTAAAAATGGCAATCATTCATTACCAGTTTGAAGCAATTCACCCATTCTTTGATGGAAATGGTCGTACAGGAAGAATAATTCTTTTATTATATCTAAAAATGACTCGGTTACTTGATTTGCCAGCGTTATATTTAAGTAATTATATCATCCAGCACAAAGACAAATACTACACCAATCTCAGAAAAGTAACAGAAGATGGTAATTGGGAAGATTGGATTTTATATATGCTAGATATGGTTGAGCAAACCGCCCTAAAAGGAAGGAGTCAGATAGCCGGGATTGAAAAGCTCATGAATGAAATGGGAAAAGAGATACAAGAAAAGTTGCCAAAAGTATATTCAAAAGATCTAGTAGAAGCATTATTTCGATTACCATATACAAAGAGAAATCAATTTGAAAAAGCAGGCTTGGGTAATTTGAAAACAGTGGGAAACTATCTTATAGAGCTTGAAAAGGCTGGTTTTTTGAAAAGTGAGCAACTGGGTAAAGAAAAGTTATATTTAAATTTTAAGTTGTTGGAAGTTTTAAAAAGACAATAATTAAAAAAACAAAACCCCCAAGAAATTTGATACTTCTTGGGGGTTTCTATTTCCTCCAGCCATAGAGGACGTATGTTTAGTATTTTTTGCGGTCTGAACCGTACTGTGTGTATTGAGTTATTAACACTTTTTGAAAGTAAAATGAAAAATTTTATTTTCTAAATCCGTCCCCTGTTCCGTCCCCTTCTAAAATAAATAGTAATAAAAAACCCTGTAAATCAGATACTTACAGGGTTAAACTTTTAACATTCGCGGTCTGGACGGGACTAACGAATTAGACCTAACCACCTCAATTATAGTGCGTTATATTTATCTTTTTGCTATCTCCACTGATTAACCCACTGATTAATCAAATGATATTAGCATTATTTGAATGAACGTCTTGCTTTGTGTTGCGTCAAAAGTAACTATAATATTCCATTCAGGGACTATTTATTTTATACAAGTTTTTTATGAGTGTTTGGTAAAGTATCTATGGGTAAAAGTGGGGTAAAATTTAGGACATTTTTAAGGGTTATTAAAGCAAAATATTGACAAGGAACGCAACAAAATCAAGGTGTGCAACGCATTGGAAATAACTTCGTTATTTAGTAGATAACCAATTTTATTAACTGCTAAAAAAAAGAAAAAATGGCAAGACAATCGGGATTAATTAAGATTAAAGGAACATTGGATAATGTGTCCTTTTACAAGACCAAGGATGGAGACTTGGCAAGAATGAAAACGTCTGTGGATGGAAAGCGAATTGCTAATGATCCTGCGTTCATTAGAACACGTGAGAACAACAGTGAATTTGGTAGTTCTGCCAAATCAGGAAAATTGACACGTGATAATTTACGACCTATTTCTTTGAATGCAACTGACGGAAGAGTTGTTGCGAGAATGACAAAGATTATGACAGAAATTAAAAACTTAGATACTACTTCTGTAAGAGGTGCTCGTAACGTGGGTGTTGCCATGGCGACAGCCCAGGCAAAAGCCCTATTGAAAGGATTTGAGTTTAATAATGCTGCAATGTTAAGCAGTATGCTTTTCAAGCCTTGGGCGGTGAATACTGCTACTGGTGTAATCACAATAACAGGCTTGGTTCCAACATTGGATATAATTTTTCCAGAGGGAGCAACACATGTAAGTTTTTCAGGAGCATTTGCAAACATTAATTATGCAACAGGGGTTGCAGATGTAAAACTGACCAACTCTCAAAACCTTCCAATATCTGCAACTTCCTCAGCGATTACTTTAACACCTACTGCTGTGCCTACTGGAACAGGCGCAAAATTGTATCTGTTGAAGATTGAGTTTTTCCAAATGGTAAACAGTGTTCAGTACAGTTTGAAGAATGGGGCATTCAATGCATTGAAATTAATTGAAGTAATCTAAACGATATGAAAAACAAATTGTATTTCAACAAATTGGCTTCCTTCTTGGAACGTGCGCTAATTGATACTCCTCCTTTCTTCAAGAAATTGAGATTGATTGGATTGGTAGCTGTAACGATTGGAACAACTATCCTGATGGCGCCAATTGCTGTTCCTGCTGCACTAACCACCATTGCAGGATATGTTTTATTGGGTGGAACTGTATTAACGGCTATAAGCCAAGTAACTATTAACGAAGAATAAATAATTATGGAAAATTGTATCAAAAATGACCTGATCTTGAACGTGAAACAAAAAAACATATCAAGATTTAAAGCAGGAGCAGAATTAAGTGGAAAAGTGAATATCATGGATGTTTCAGTAAATGAAGATGTAACTGACACTCATGAAATACTTGAAGTTGCACTTGTGCTAACAAGCAAGTATTGTGAACAACCAATTTCAGTACCTGCGTAATGAATCATGGAAATGACCATACCACCATTTGGGGAACTCTCTCTGGAACTGCCTTGGGTATCGCTGCAAGTATTTCAAGTTTTGATATCATCAAAACGATCATCTTGGGTGCTATTGGAGCAAGTGTGAGTTTTGGAGTGAGTCTCTTGTGGAATAAGGTCTCTAACTATTTTAAACAACAAAAAGACTAAACATGGAAAATGTAATTGATGGTGGATGCACCAATTCAAATTTGATATTAAATGTCAAAAAGAAAACAGTACGATTCAAAGCAGGAGCAGATTTAAGTTCAAGTGTAAACTTAATGGATGTGAATGTCTTTGAAGATAAGGATGATAAGTTTGAAACTTTAGAGGTTCAAATCAAACTTACTTCTGAAAGATGTAATCAAGAACCTGTAAAACTTTAATCATGGCTGAGAATTGTACGCAAGGAAATTTTGATTTAAAAATCAGCAGTAAAAAAACTATACGTTTTAAAGCAGGAGCTGAGTTAAGCTCCAGCGTGAATAAAATGGAAGTCGATGTGATTGAGGAACTGGATGAGAAATTTGAAACATTGGTTGTCAGTATATCATTAGGACAACAACAATGCAAGAGAGAAATTTAAGATGCTTTGAATAAGTAAAATGGATGATGATGAGGAAGGGGGCTAAGGCCCTCTTTTTTTATTTCATCAAATCTGAAACCAATACTTTTTGCAGACTTTGCAAACTTTGCAGCTGTTGCAATATAGAATTCTTGGCCTGCTGCACCTTTTGAATGGCGATAACTTTCTTTTTATACTGAACTAATTTTGCAGTATGATTGAATGAAAGCCAGTTGAGTGTTTTTTTTACATCATTGATTCTAACGAAGGGAATAACTGAACCGCACAGGTATTGTTCAAATACTCTGCCCTGGCACAAACCCATTACCAACCAATAAAGCATTTCTTTTTCTTCCTCTGATGAGCATATACAAACAAAGCAATTCGGGCAGGGATCATTCATTGGTTTTCCGCTGTGGTTTCCTTTATTCAAGATGAAGAAATGAGGCTCTGAATAGGTGGCATTCAGTTTGTTCGTTTTTAATTTGAAAGAGAACATAATTTGGGGTTAAAAATTATGCTCTGGGGGATAGCGCTTCGCGCACACTAATAATTCCAAAAGAAAAAAAAGGAAAAAAAAGAAAGTGCTGACAAAGGGTACTGAATGAGGTAATGCAAGGTTTTTGGTAAAAAAATACTACCCGACCTTAAGTTGGAACTTTAAGAGAAAAAAGAATTAATAGTTTTAAAATAAAATGAAGGCAAGCAAGAAAAACGGAGGGTGGAGATTATTTTATCAAAACCCGTAGGGCTTGACCTTGAATGGACGAATGGAGTGCCCTAAATTTGCTTTTATTTTTTATTCTTATTTCAAAGATGAATCATTG
>Ga0209597_1000181_pt1 | contig 41755 bp, 46 predicted proteins | sample M_140625_MF_Meta_FD_187316 | JGI IMG/M metagenome (GOLD analysis project Ga0209597, IMG submission 187316) | Freshwater microbial communities from Lake Montjoie, Canada to study carbon cycling - M_140625_MF_MetaG (SPAdes) (version 2) | ecosystem: Environmental > Aquatic > Freshwater > Lake... | reverse complement strand
TACTAAACCTTTACCAGGACACTTATGACAATCATAAATATCTTTACCACCATCTGCAGCTTTCCATTCCCAACCACAATTACCACACTTGATAGTTTTATCTAATAGACCACCACCCATTTTAGCAAGTAATGTTTCTTTTACTTCTGTACCAGGAAATTCATAATCATATCCTGGATACATCACTTGTTGATTACCTAGATTATCTACACCATAGATTGGTCCCTTTCTTAAAGGGCTACCATCTCTTTCTTTCATAGTAATAGAACCAGATGGTATAATGTTTTCATAATTATTAACATCAGGGCTATCTATTCTGAATCCTTCTGTAGAGAATATCCCAGTAGTGTAAGTAAACATTTCATTTGGACCACCCGGTAATCCTCTGCTTTCTTTATGTTGTATCTTCTTCTCCATTATCTCATTGATAAAAGTAATTTAGTGTTATTCAATCTTAATAACATCTTTCTATTTTCTGATTTAACTCTTCTTAAAATAACATTATTATAATAATGTCTAAACTTCTTATGCTGTAGTGGGGCTTTATTATAATTTAAGTTTATAGTATTTAAAACTTTAATGTATCCATTAGGTTGTGTATCCCATATTGCTTGTTCAGCATTTGTAAATTCCCCTCTATCATTAGTGATATCATAGAACTGATTGAATCTATATTTCTGTTCTACTTTAGAACATAGTATATTTATATTATTCAAGTTGATAATAGGATAACTCAATTCTAATATAGGATTATTATATGGTGTTGGAGTTAATTGTAATAACCCTGACACTTGTTCATTGTTATAAATGATTGCTTGGTCAAAGTTAAAGTCTAAATCTTCCCATCTATCATCATTACAAGCATAACCCATATCACCTTTGTATACATAATTTTCCAATTGATATTCCATACTTCTAACAGTGTTAACCATTTGTCCTGTATTAGAAACCAATTCTACTTCCCATGGATAATCAGTACCATAAAAATTAGCAAAACTATCACACCTCACATTGTGTCTCCAAAATGAACCCACTTTATAATTAGGTGGTGTAGATTGATATTGAAAAAAATTACACATTTGTGGATTTGGATTTACATATGTAGGATTTCCAAGTAAATAAACATCATCACAATTTCCTGTTGTAGTTGTTGTTGTACCTACAGGAGATGGTGGACATGCACATGTCACTTTTCTACATACAGGTGGTGTAATATCATCACATACACCTGTTGGTGATGTATAAACATTAGTTGTTGGATTATAAAATACTTTTGTATATCCAGGAGCACAATCACAAGTAAATGGAATTGAACAAACAGATCCTGCAATAGCACTTGCTACAGCAGCAAACGTTGCAGGTACAGATGCATTAATTCCAAATTGATATCCATCAACATTTACAGGTCCTGGTGTACAAGATATATTAGCTAATACAGAAGGATTAGATGGTACAGCACTATTTTGTCCACAAAATAATGCATATACTCTTTGATTTGCTGGACCAGTTGCACTTGGTGAAATACCTGTGCCCTGATAAGGACAACCAATATTACCTGGATCACTTGTTGTGTCTGTAACTAATATAATAATTTGTCTAAAAAATGGTTGTGCGGTTCTATCACCTAATTGACTACCTGCTTTATTATTTAATAATGTTTGAGCACTAGACATACCTAATGAAACATTTGTCCCTCCACTTAGCCAGTTTGCATTATACCATGCTGTAACTTGTGCATTAGTAACAGTGTTACTCATTGACCAAGTGCCTCCTGCTGGATTAGGTATAGGGTAATTTACATTATTAGAACTCCATGATGTAAAACCAATCTGCATTGTACCAGCAGCCATTGGTGTAGTTATACTTGGATCATTTAAAAATGCAGTTAACCATGCTGGTTGTGCTTGTCTTGCACCATTACTAAGTGTTGAACCAGATGTATCCATTGCAATAACAATATCTATTAAACAATCAGCTGGTCCACCATTAATAACAGCATTAATTTCATCTACTGTAACAAATGCCCTTTCATTAATATTAATTGATTGTTCACATAAGCCATTAGTAGTATTGAATATATAACCTGGAGGACATTGTGGTATAGTAGTAGTTAATGTTTTAGTAGTAAAGAAATGATTAATACTAGGCAATGCAAATTCTGGATGCCAATCATGAAATGATATCCAAGCTTTAGATTTAGGATCATAACTTACAGTCCAAGAACAATCATCAAAATATATTGGGTCACCTAATGTAATAGGATTTCTTGATAAAGTAAACCCTGTTTGCTCATTATATCCAACATTAGCAATATATGCAGGTTTAACTCTATAGTCTTTTTTCATAAAATAAACTATATCATCATTAGGATCATAGATTGTTTGACAACCTACACCAACCACAGCATTATCAGATAATGGTGAATCTTCTAATGCAGGATATTGTTTAACCAATTGAGATGGTAAGTATTTATTAAACCACCATTTCATTCCAGCATTAGATATTGGATCTAATGTTTGACCAGTAAAATGAAATATTTTACCTTGAGCTTGGGATATAAAGAACAAACCTACAGGTGTATTCATAACACTTCTTAAACTCTCACATGATCCATACTCATTTGATAAATCTGAATTAACAATATTTTGGAATGGTTGACTAAATAATCCTCCATCACCAATTGTAAGTTTAGTATCTAACTGTGTTTTTAAAGTATCCAAACCTTGAAACATTTGTGGAGATAAAAAAGGAAAGAATATAATAGCACCACTTTTATTAATAGGTTTTATTACACTCACTTTATTTTTAAAGTCTTGATAATTAAATGGTAAGAAAACTCTCCAAAAATCTTTCTTAGATTCTTTCTGTGCTTGTAATGAATAGATTAATCTTTTTGGATAACTAACATAACAATTAGCAGCAACTAATGGATCATAGTATCTTGGCTGGATTTCCCCAAAGCTTCCTAATTGAGTTACAAATTTAGATGGACTTAATGATTCATCATATTTATAAAAGTTATCTTTCTTTTCTAACTGTGCATGAAATAATTCATCTACATCATTGTAACCATATACATCATAAATTCTAGCTTCTGCTCTATCTTCCCAATCTCTATTAGCTAAGTTTATTTCAGACTCAACAAAGAAATCTAATATACCATTAGAATGAGAATACATATATGCATATCTCATTGCAAATTTAGGATTAGGATCTCCAGTAGCACCAAAGATTGCACTTATACCACTAGCACAACTATTTGATCCTCTATCTAAATAAAATAAATCACTTGGATAAATAGCATTTAAAGAACTGGTAGTTACAAGTGTAAGAGAAGCAATTTCACCAGCCATGGCACTCATGTCAAATTTTTGAGAATTTAACCAAAATCTTGGGTATGGAACATTAACATGTTGAGAATAATCATATGTAAACTCATCAGGTTGTCCTAATAAATATTGAGCAAATATGGGCATTATAACTTTTTCAGTATATCTTGTAATAAAAGTATCACCACTAAATATAGCTGCACTAGAATATTTAAATGCATTAGGTTTTGTAGGATCTAAATATTCTACACAACCTCTCATTTGTATTTGCTTTATACCATCTAATTGACCATACTGATTATCAAAATTAAATTTGAGAGCACCATAATAAGCAGATATAGGTCTTTTCTGTTTAGTTGTTGGGTTAGTTAAATAACTACCAGAATAAGTATTAACTGTACCATTTGAATTTACATCTCCACCAATTGTAAATCTAGATGTATCAATTACAGTTGGCTCAGTAACAGCTTTATCTAAAGAAACTGCTACAGTAGTTGGTCTAAATAAATTATTAATTTTATAATTACCATTATCAAATGATTGAAATGACTGACCTAAATAATTTGAATCTGTATTTTTAATTCTAAATAATCCTGTACTAATTTTAGTAAATGAATTAAAAAATCCATAAGAGTTATATTTAAATACAAAATCAGATTTATTAATTAAGTTATAAATTAATTCTAGTATTTCATTTCCACCAATTGCTATATTAGTTCTTGACATTGTAAAAGCAATGAAAAGTCTTATAATTTTTGGTAATGATGATTCAGATGAATCATTAGCTTGCATATTATCTATTGAACCACCTAACATACCAGGAACATTAGCAACATTAGTTTGAATTTCAGCATTTGCCATATCTAATGCATATGTAGCAATTCCACCAGCATAAAGATCTGCTAAACCAACTGCATCATTAAGTAATGTATTTAAAGCTATTTGAGCTATTGTACCTCCATTGGCAGCAGCAGCAACACCAGCAGAATATCCAATTTGAGCTACACCTGGTGAATTTAAATACCCCTCAACGAATCCAGCCCATGCACCAGTTGCACTTGCAGATGTCATATTTGCTTTAGCACCTACCATATTTTTACTTCTTGTACCAAGCATTTTATGCATAGCATAACCAACACCAATAACAGCAGCCATTATTGCAGCACCATTTCTTAATAACTTAAACTGAGGATGATCTTCTGATGCTTTAAAATAACCACTTGAATTACCACTTACTTGTCCATATAATCTTGTTTCATAAGCATTAAGAAATGGTTTGGTAAACATTAAGTCAGGTGAAGAAAAACTAAACACCTTTTTAGAATATCCTGAAGGATCACCAGCTACTGCAGCAGCTGAACCCAATGGTCTATAACTAGCAATTGATTGAGCAAAATTATCACAACCATTTGTTCTATGAATAGAGTTAGCAGCACCATCATGAAAATAAACATCAGGTCTTAAATCATTATAAGGGTAATTAGGATATAGACCTTGAACGGAACCACCTATTAAATTTTCTGCATTAGGGATGGTATACTTACGCATATTTCTAAATAATCCCTTTGCCAAAATAGATTTGGCACCAGCTCTAGAACCTCTTAATATTTCATAACCAACAACATTTGGTATATATGATCCATTGTTATATGTTGGTCTTCCAATATTTGTAAATTCAACACCCAAAATATTAATTAAATCTCCAGCTGTTGTACTTATATGCAATGGTGAATTTGCACCTCCAACTTCTTCAGTAGGAAACTTATGGTGTCTAATAGGCTTACCACAAAGGTCACCCCAAATGTCAGGTCTATTAGCAGGATATCTTTCTGTTGATTCCCAATAACCCATTTCACCTCTAGCAATAATTAATGAACCATCTGGTTGAACTTCTGTTAAACCTGATGATGTAATTGTTCCTGTATTATAAACCTTATATAAAGGATCTCCAGCAACATCTAAAACATTATTGCCGTATATAACATCTGTTTCTAAATAAGTCCCTGAAGGAGTTGCAAATGGCCTTGGTGCTCTTCCTGGAATATGATATGATGAAGATCTTTCTCCTGTATTATAAATCCACCTAATAAAGAAGGCATATTGCTCATCTCTTAAAAATCCCAATTTATTACCACCCAAATGATAGTAACTAGCATCTATTTGATTTGACACCCAATTGACTTTAATTTGATTTGCTATTGGCTGATAGTTAAAATCAAATTGAGTAACAGGTCCTTGTCTAATTAACCAATCATTTACAACATACATTGCATTTGATTTTTCATAAGCAGGACTTCTTTGAGGTATTGTTTTTAAACTTATAGCAATTAAAGTATCATCAATATAATCAATATTTATATCCTCTTGTTGTGTACTATAAACTCCAATACGTTTAGCATATATTTGACCTTGATTTCTTGCAAGTAATACTAACTCATAGTAATCATAATCTTTATCCAAATTGGTAACTCTAATATTTAAAGAACCCCCAGTACCTAAATGTGAAAATAAAGTTTGAATATTAGATATACCAATGTAATCAGTTACCTTTTGTTCATTTTCCACATAAGAAACAAATGCTTGATATGCTCCATTTTGTAACATACCACCATCAATTGATTTAGTTAAACTAACACAAGGTGTATCAACTAAAGGTGCTAATCTTATTTTCTCACAATTTAATCTGGTTGTGTCATTATATGTAATACAAGGATCACCAGGTGCAGAAGATACAGTTGTAATCCATGGTACATTATCAATGTTTAATGTGCGTGAAGGATTATTTCCATCATCCCAATATACTTGCCAAGTACAATCAAAATTTTCTTTTGCTGCACCAGTTATTAAATACTTTCTATTAAAGTTTAAACAAGGATCATTTACAATAACTTTATATTTACATAAGCTATCATCAAAATGACCAATTTCTGAATTTATATCATCAGTGGAATATACAACCCATTGATCACCATATCTATGTATAGCACCAATAATTGTATATGGTATAACACCACATTGTAAGTTTGATGGTTCATTGCCAATTACACCAAGATCTCCATCAGTAGAGTTATTCATTGCATTACGGGCATGCCACCAACTTTCTTTTGGCTCCATTGCCTGCGTAATATCTTTATTCATTCCCTTAATGAATGAATTGGTATTTACAGAAGATGTTCCAGGATTATCATTTTGCTGTGCCATAGTAATTTAATTCTTTTATTAACATGTAGAACAGTTAGAACCGTCTGATGAATGTGATGTATTAGATGATATATTAAGTCCATGATGCAATCTTGGATTATAAGGTGCATAACTTAAAAACATATTATAATAATTATGATATTGAGCTCTCCTATTCATTGTAAAGACTTTTTGCATTTCAGCAAAATCAGGTGTGTTTACAAATGATAATGCATTATTTCTTGCTGCTCTTAAACGTGTTTCTATTAATTGTAATTGAGCAGACATTTGTTCACCTTGCCAAATCATATTTTCTAATATTCTTTGTTTCAATGCATATTCATAATACTCATTACAAAGAGGTTGATCAAGAACTAATAAATCTCCATCAGCTGATTCCATAGCTCCTTGATAACTTATGTAAACTCTACCACTATTAAAATTAGTAATTAAAAAACCATCAACTATTTGTGCAATGTCTGGTGCTTGAGCAGCTAAGTCAGGACAAAAACAACTCTTCTGATTTATATCTTGAATTTTTAATTCAGTCCAAGTACTATAAGTTCTGTATTGATTTGGAGAAATCCTTTGAACTAACTGATAACTATTTTTATCTTCACATGTTTTAACTACACACACATCATTACATTTTTTATCTGTACTACATGTAGAAACTTCTCCTGGTGCTGGTACATAAGGTACATCATTAAATGTTTCAACGTGAGTACCTGATGGCATAGTTGCATTAATATGATATTCACCACAAAGAAATGCATAATTGATATATGCAAAATCTCTAGGTAATTGAGCTCTACCATGTTCTACATCAATTATAGTTTCCTTAGTTCTATGTATTTTTAAACCAAGTTCATAATTAATTCTAGTAGCAACTTTAATTAATTGCTGTGGTTCAATCAATCCTTCTAATGCATAACTAGAAAAATCAATGGTAACATCTTCCATTAATTGAGTGAACGTTCTATATTTATGTGATACTCCCATTATCTATTTATATTTTGTTTATTATCAGAATCTTCAGCTGGTACCTTCATTGTATTCATCATTGTATTAATTACTTGTGATTCTATTTCTGCAAATAGTGCTTCTGGAATATAAATTGGTTGTTCATATCTAGGAGTACAATCATCTTTTTCATCACAATTCCATTTAGTTATATCAGAGTTCCAAACACCTTCTACTTTAATAGCATCCCATTCAATGTTTGGTGAATAAATATATCCATCTAACCACCAAAAATATTTTGTTCTATTGTACTTAAAAGAAGTTGTTTTTGTCATAGAGGTATAAGTACCCGGTTGGGTAGCTTGAAGCTCTTGTGAGCCATCTATAGAACTTACAGTACGGATAAGTGGACCCCAATAACCTTCTATCATGGATGGCAATTTAAGTTTTGTACGTTTTATTGTACAACCACTTGTAATGCCAGAACAACCGGCCTCCACTTTATCTACATCAATTAATTCAATATATGGAAGAGCTTTCCATACAGAATTAAATTTCATTAATTTATTAGCATAGTCTTGTCTCCTCATTAATAATTGAGCAAACTTTTCTATTAAACTATAAATATATCTATCTGTTACAAAAGAATCTTGAACCTCAGCTTTTACCTGACCTCTTATTCTTGATACTGCTTCTGCTATTGTTGACATTTTGTTTATGTTTCAAATTCATTATATAATTCTAATTCCTTTTTGGTTTCCTCTGTATTTACATCATATAAATGAGCTACTCTATATTTGTTTTTCATCACAACATATTTAGTCCAACTTTCTGGGTAGGTTTTGGCTACTGCTCTTTTAAATTCTCTGCAAGCTACAAATCTCCATAACTCTCTATTTTTAAATCTATATTTGGTTGACCAGTTAGTATAAAATATTTTTCCTAAATTACCATCAGTTTCCCAATTTTTGTTTTGTAAAACTTTACCATATTGTTGAGATAATGCATAGTTTGTATTTACCGTCTTAGAAGAAGGACATGTGCCAATAAACAAATATCCTAATGAGTCAGGTAACTCTACACCATCTCTATTTTTAATTACTGCTTCCCATAAATTTATATTATAAAGCTTTATTATTTTTTTTAACTTATCATTATCTATACTAGAATATAAAGGTTTTTTCTCTTTAAATTCTTTTATTGTTTCTTCATTTAATATACCTAATCTTTTTTCTCTATATCTTGGTGCTTTTAAATCTGGTTTTTTAAAGTTGTTTATCATATATGTATATTTATAATTTACAAAAAAAAGACCACTTAATGAAATTTAAGTTGCTTCTTTATATTGATTGATAGGTTAATTCACAAATATTGCCTAAAATTGGATCTTGCAATTCTAATTTGCCTGATCTTCTATTACCAACATATTTGTTGCTATAGTGATAGTAGTCTGTTTTACCTAAACTAGGGAGAGTCTTTTCTATAAATCCTGCTGTCTCATTAGATGTTAGATATTCTACTTTTTTGTCAGTATGTATATGACCCTTATATAAAGTTCTGTTTGTTGTGTTACCCCATTCTTTAGGATACTCTGATGCATATATTAAAGGATTGTTTTTACTTATTTTATCTCCATGTTCAAATGCATTAAAATTATTATGCCATACATGTACTTTCCTTTCTTCATACTTTATATCCCAAACTATATCTCCTTCATTAGAAATAGATTTAGATAGGGCATGTACCAAATGATGAGAGGATAATCTATCATGATTACCAGGTATATACACTACAACAAGTTTTTCACAATATTGCTTTATATAACCTATAGCCCAATGCATTGCATCAAAAGCTTGCATGTAAGCATCTGTTGCAGACATACAATTGTCAACAACTGTTCCAGCTGTTGTTGTGCCAGCAAAAGTATCCATATTGATTAAGTCACCACCTACCACAAAGTATAATACTTTAATGTTGTGTGATGCCACTCCTTTGTTTAATAAATTTATTATAGTGTCTTCAAAATCTTTATCAATAGTTTCATTTCCTTGTTTTCCAAAATGAATATCTTGTAGAGATATTATTCCACATACATCTTCTTTATTAGAGTCATGGAATTTATTTATAGTAGGTGTTTTATAAACTTTTGGTTTCCAGTTGTTTAATAAATTTACTAATAAATCTTCTTTAGTATTTTCTTTAATTTTAGTTATTAAAGCTGAAACTCTCCAATGGTCACCCATTTGTTTATTCCAATATTGTGATAACTTCCAAACCTTTGTATCAATTTTCAAAAGTTTAATTATCTCTTCTGCAGTCTTTGGTTCATATGTAAAAGAACCTGAAATTGTTGATTGACCTTTTTCTAAGTCTACAGATTCTGTTATATTAGAATTTTGTTTTTTATATGTTTTTTTAAACTTATTTAAAACCTGACCTTTAATATTAATATATTCTTGTTCTGATATTCCTAATCTTGATGCACAATAAGCTAATGATTTTTTCCATTTTAATGAATCAAGTACTTGATTTTTTAAATAACTCATAGACTATTTTTTAAAATTAATTAATGTAAATGTAAAAATTTTTTCATAATATTAAAGGTTTATCTAAAAAAAAGAGGCTGAGTTACCCCAGCCTCTCTCAACGCCTGTGACAGAAAACCAACAAACCATCACTATTGTTGTTTTTTTTTAATGTTATACTGCTAGTGTAGAGACTAGTATTTCTATTGGTTTACATGTATATGAATTACCCACACTTACTACTTTTATTTTATATGCTGTACTAGCTAAAAGGTTTGTTACTGTATAATTAAATACAGTTGGTACAATAGGTACTTGATTAGATAAAATCCATGAGCCAGGAGCTATCTGAGTATTATAATAAATGTTTACCCCAGTGCCTCCACTCCAAGTTCCATTCCATAATACTGATACTGTACTATTTGTAATAACACCTGCATATACATTAAATGGATCATGTTGAAGATCATTAGATGTACAAGCTCCTAAACCATTAGATAATATCATAGCAAATTTTTGGATAATAGAATCAAGTCTTTCACCATTATTTATTTGTAATAAATTTCCTGGATTACCTATTTGAAAAGAAGTTCCACAATAACTAACACATTCTGCACATTGTATATCATCACATCTTTCACTACCAACACTACAGTCAGTATATGTACATGGGTTAGTTAAGGCTGTATCATTACAACCACATTTACTACTACATTTTGAACAATTACATGCCATCTTTATATTTTATTTTAATTATATTTATGTTGCACAACCATTAGTTATTAATGAATTTACTGTTGCTGTTGAATAAGAAACATTCCAAGCTCCATTTGTTGCATCTGCAAATACTCTCCAAGGATACGTTAATGTTCCTCCTGGAGGTGTATAAGTATAATTAACTCCAGCACCTAATATAAAACATTTAATACCTTGTAATAAACATGTTTGAGCTAATGAATTTAATCTTGTTATATCTGTAGCAGTAAATTGATCATCATCTCCACTTGGTGCTGCGTCTGTATAAATAAGTACATATTTAGCAACATTGGTTCTAAATGCACCTGCAAAATTTAAACCTTCTATACAAAAACCAAGAGCCATATCTGTAGGTTCTGGTGCTGCAGCTCCATTACCCATAGGCCAATTTGCTGTAGGTGATCCTGTATCAATTTTATTTAATTGAGTTGTAAATGATGTTTGATTGTTTGTAGCAAATTTTTCTACTGCTGTAATATATTGCCATCTACCAGATGCTCCTGTATTTATAACTTTTTGGGCAGACGGTAATGCTACATAGTTTACTGAGGTTGCATAAGTTGGTGTTATACTACTTCCTTCATCTGCTAAAACTAATGCCAATCTATAATCACTAGTTCCAGAAGCTGCTTGTATTGTAGTTATAGTAGATGGAATACCAGCTTTAATAGTGCTAATAGTACTACTCATACTTGAAGTATAATCAATTAAGAATATTACATCTAATCCATTAGCACATGGTGCAGCTGCAGTTGATGTTGTAAATGATACTATTTCTTTAGTACATACTTGATTAACACCACCCATTTGAACAGTAACTCTAGTTTTATATGCAGTACCTGCAACTAAACCTGTAAATGCATGTGTTACTGTAGGACCAGGAGCATTTTGAGTATATGTAGCTACAACAAGATTTGTTGTACTATTGAGGATATCAATAACATAAACTGCTGATGCACCTAATAAATTTGAAAATGTAACTGTAGCTCCAGTTCCTGTAATTTCACTCATAACTGGTGTTGGGCAAGGAATAATACCTTGAACTGTTTTTAGTATTGTATTATTACATGTATCACTACCATTTGTAACACAGAATGCCACACTTGTAGTTAATGCTGTATAAGTATTTAAACCTGGTAATGATACAGTAACTCCACTTGCAGAATTTTGTAAAGTTGAAACACTTACTGTACTAGTAATTGTAACACCATTAGAATCTGTAATAGTAATAACTGTACTACCAGCACAATCATTAAATGTTGCTGGTATAACACATCCATTGCCTGATGTATTTTGGAAGTTAAAATTAATACCTCCTAGTGTGCCGTCACCATTTATTACGTTTAATGTATTGTAACCAAATGTTACACCATCACAACCTGAAGGACAGCAATTAGTTTGAATGTCTGAAACAGCAGAATATAAATCATTTAATACAACCCATATATTTTGTGTGCTTTCTGCTAAATTAGTTGGAGTATTATTCCATCCAGGTATTGAACCATATGAAACAGAAGAATCAGATAATGTTGGTGAAGTACCATAAATTTCTGCTTGACCAATAGCTTCATTAATTGCTGCAGGTAAACCTACGGCTGTTTCTAATGCACAAAATCTTGCTTCTAAAGCAAGTAACAAAACAGATACATCTGTTAATACTCCTACATTAATTATACATGTAGGAACAACTTGCGTTTCTGCTGTAGCTCCAGTACATGGTAATACACATGCTTCTAAAACTGTTATTCTAGTATTAAAATTAGTTAATGTTGTATTGATATAAACTATTGCACTAAGTATTTCACAAATTTTGTTTGCTAGTAAAAGAGCAAAGTCATCTAAACGTAATTGTGTTACTGGATTACCTGATCTATCATCATAGACTAAACATGCAGGCAAAGTCATCATAGGAAGATTTGCTTGAATGTAATCTGAAGTAGGTCCTGCTGGTGCACTTTTATCACATATTGCAGTAATCATTGCTTGTAAAACAGGAACTAATGTAGTAGGTGTTGTACCAGGAATGTTAAGACATGTTAAGTCTAAACCAGTTAAATTTGGATTACTTGCAACTCCATCTTCAATTAGAGAACATAATAATTCAGCTAATTTAGCTACTACTTCACTAATTGTATCTCCATTACAAAGATTTATACAACTAATATCAGGGCCTTGCCAAATGACACAATTAGATGAGATACTATCACATCCGTTTGTTGTATTACTTGAATTTGTTGGTATCATAAATATTTTATTTACTATAATGTAATAGTCTATTGCTCTATACAATTATAATATACAAAAAATTTTATAACCAAACAAGAAAAGTTCAGTTATAAAATTTTTTATAAAAATATTTATGTATAAAGAATTTACCCTAATGGGTTAGCAGAGGCGTCTATTGGTTCAATTGTACCATCAGCTAAGTTAACATTAACCTGACCATACTTGTCCTCTAATGTTTTTGCAACTATATCCCATTCTTCTTTAACTTTAGAATATTCAGCTAACATTGATTGTTTAGCTAATTCAGCATTACCCAAGTTTAAAGTAATGTTGTTAATTCTTTGTTGAACATCAACTAGATTTTTTAATTCATCTACTGTAAGTTTTTTAACTTTAGTAGTTTCTTGTTGTGATAACTTTGCCTTTGCCATTTTTATTGGTTTTAAATTGTTTTTAAATTGTTTTACAAATATATAACTTATTTAGGATTTCCAAAAAGTTTTATTAATTATTTTAGTTCCATTAAGATTTTGAGTAATTAAAGCTTTCATTGATTCTAAATGTTTTTCAGACACTTTGCTGGCTATGTAATTTATGATCTCTTGTTTTGTTAGAGTTTTATAATCACTTGTTTCTACTTTATTAGAAGAACCTCCATCTTTGGGTATTAAGATTGTACCACTAACAGGATAACTTTCCTCATTTAAAGTACCTATAAGCTCATAAGTAATTTGAGTAATTACATTGGTAAGATTATTAATCTCAATATTTTCTATATCCCAACTATAATTAATTTCAATAATGGGCTTCTCTACAAATACAGGTTTAACAATTTTAGTTGTTGGTTTAACTTCTTTGATAAGTTTCTTAACAGCAGGTTTCTTAACAACAGGTTTTGCTTTAACTGCAACTTCTTTAATAACTTCCTTTTTTACAGAAGCTTTTTTAACAATTGATTTTTTCATAACTTTTAATTTTCAGCAATGGATGTAACAAATGAAACAACCATATTATCATATTTATCTTTAAGTTTTAATTCTATATTAGTAACACGTGTTTCACCAAGTCCTGCTTTTACCCAAACAGTAATATCATCATTTGTTAATTCTTCAAAATTAACAAAATTAGTTATATTATCAGTATTTAATACTTGCATACCTAATCTATCAACAGATTTTAATGACTCAGATAAATCTTCATCATCAATACATGTTACTTTATAATGCACTTTACATACTACATTAGTGTGTGTTTCTAATGCTGGTAAAATCTCAACCATATTGCAATCCCAAATATATTTTATCATAACTTTTTTATTTATTATAGTTCTATTAACAACTACCCTGTGCAAATACTACACCTGGATTAGCTGATTTTATAACAATCCATCTTTGTACACTACTGTAATATGCTAAAGTCATTCCATACCATCCTCCTATAGTAGCAGGTAAAAGAACTGCGCCATTAATATAAACTTTATCCCCTACTACTGGCAATGGTTGTGCACCATCATGCCAAGCTGGTCTGGTAGCTATCCGTTCTACATAACAAGCATTATTAGAACTAATAGTTTCATTAGTTATATAAAATGGTTTTAATATAGCACAAGGAACCCCAAGCCCATAAAAAGCACTAACACTAAAAGGTGAAGTAAATCCTGCAACATTACTCATTGCATTTAATGAAAATGGAGTAAAACTACACAATCCATTGCCTATCATTGAAAAGCTTAAAGGTCCACTATTTGGTAAATAGTTTGGCATTTAATATTTTTTTAATTTCATCAATTTGTTTTTGTTGCTCTTTTATGGCTTCAAATAATACTGCTACTGCATTTTGATATTTAACAGCTTTTGTTCCATCTTCATTTGTTACTACAAGTTCTGGAAATGCTACTTCTAGTTCTTGTGCTATAAATCCAATATTATCTTTACTTTCACTATCAATCCTATCATATAATACACCTCTTGATTGTTGTACTCTTTCAATTACATTTTCAATAGGTCTAATATTTTCTTTTACAGATATGTCAGAATATGCTACAATATCATAATCAGCATATATAGATATATTACTAACTTGTGATCCTACATGTAAGGGATAATCAGTAGCTGCATTAATACCTACATAAGCACCACTACCAACTTTTAATACTCCACCAGCATAATGATATTCATACGTATCATAATCTAACATGGCAATTATTTCATCATTATCAGTACCAAATAAACCTGCATCATTTGCACTTACAATGTATGTATTTCCAGCAATAGCACAACCATAACCAGCACCATAAGCAGTAACAGTAGGAGCTTGAATACTAGATGTAGCATACACACCACCAAATATAACTAATTGACTAATATTTGAATTAGTTGATCCAATAGTTACATTTGAAGGGCTAATAAACATTCTAGCTGATGGGGTTGCTCCAGTAGTAGCTGTGGAAGTCATAAATTTTAAAACACCACCACCACTATTGCCTGTTCCTGCTGTTCCATTTGCAATAGCTTCAATAACTGCAGATGTATATGCAACACTTTGGTCATCTTTTCCTGAAAATTGTATTCTCCCTAATGATGAATTAATTACAATATTTGTACTAGTGCTTCTTATATCTATAACTCCGCCAGTAGCAGATGCTGTTACAAATTGTGGAGAAATACCATAAGTAGGTGTACCTACATCTGTTGTACCAATTAATACATTTGTACCATTATCAAATATAGCTGAGTTAGCTAAACTTGTTGTACTATTCCATTTAGATACGTAATTTACTGTTCCACTACCACTAACACCTCCTCCACCTCCACCACCTGAAGAATTAATAGTCTGATTAGGCCAACTTCCTGTAATAGTTACATTAGTTCCTGCTACCAAACCTGGTGTTGCTGTGCCTGTACCACCATTTGCAAGTGCTACAATTCCTGTAACATTGGCTGCTGTTCCTGTGGTGTTTTGGTTAAGTGTAGGAATATCTGCACCAACAATAGCTCTAAATGTTGGTACTCCTGCCGTTCCATTAGGTGCTGCTAAAAAAGTATTAGCCGTTTGAGAAGCAAAGTTAGAAGCTAACACAGAAAGTGTTCCTCCTAAAGTTAAACTACCTGATGATGTAACAGTACCAGTTAAAGTTAACCCACTAACTGTACCTGTACCACTAACACTTGTAACAGCACCTATTTCTGCAAGAGTCCAACTTACGTTTGCTGTGCCATTAAAAGTTTTACCTGTATTACCAATAGTTAAAGTTCTTGCAGTAGTTAATGAAGCAGCAGAACCCGTAGTAGTAATTCCCCAAGTTCCACTTGCATTAGTACCATCTGTAAATGCAATATCTTTATAACTAGCATAAGCAGCAGCAGATTGATATGTCTGTTGCCAGATACGCATTCCTATTGTATCTTTTCTGAACATTACTAAATTATCATTTCCCCCTGAAGCATCACTATATGATCTTAAGTGTAAATAATCAGCATAAGGAGAAGTATTACTATTATTAAATGAAGTAAATCCAAAACCCATTCTATAAGGAGCTATTGATGAAGGCGCAATAATTCTAATATCATAAGAAGTAATTGCTCCCCCTGAAGTACCTGTTGTAATCAGTGCACTATTTGCAGTAGTAGCATTGCCTGAAATACCAATACCCCAAGTACCAGTTGCTCCTGTACCATTGTTTAAAGGATATCTATCATCTAAATCTACAGTTAATGAAGATAAACCAGTTCTACCTAAAGTTAAAATACCTGTTGCTGTATCCCAACCTAAACTTGATGGAAAGTTATTATTATCTGATGCAGCTATAGTTATTGTATCTGTTGCTGCATTAGTAGTGATAGTTACATTTGATCCAGCAGCTAAATTTAATGTATCATTATTAGTATTAGCAGTTACAGTGGTTTGACCACTAACAGCAATATTTTTAAATATAGCTTGAGAAGAACCTAAGTCTGAATTTGTAATAGTAAGTGTACCTGATGAAGTAATTGTTCCTCCACCACTTATTCCTGTACCAGGACTTATTATAATAGATGTAACCGTGCCACTTCCTGTGCCAGCTCCAATATCAGAACGCACTTGTGCGGCAGTTCTATATTTAACCAAACCACTATCTGAAACTAAAAATAAGTTGGATGCTGTGGCTAAATTAGTTATAGTTGATACAGTTAATGTACCTGCTTCTATATTTTGACTAGATAAAAATCTTATTGCCATTTATAATTTATTTTATATAAGTACCAAAAGTACAAATTTTTATTTATAAAAAAGGGGAAGACATAAATTAATGAAATCCCCTTTTTAATATAAAGGATTAATTATCCTATTTTAGTAACTAATACTCTAATAGGATTTGTAGGAATTGCTCCAAATGTAATAGTAACTACATTCAGATTTGTTCTTACTACATCAGCAAAAACAGTTTCAAACGTTACTGAATCATATAATTGTACTATAACATCTAATGAATTTAAACTGTGTGTTACTGATGGTGCTACTGAACCGCTAACTGTTACTTTGTATTGTCTACTTGTTACAGCAGTAGCAGCATTAGAAATCAATTGTGCTGGAGTAACAGCTTTAGTTGTTACAGTACCCGCAGTAGCTTCAGCATCTGTTGCAATTAAAATTACACCAGGATTAAGTGTAGTAGATGATTGAATATTCTCACTAGTAAATGCTGTAATAACACCATTTGTTAATGAAACAGTATTAAATACCGCAACACCAGATGTAGTATTGTTTCCAATATCAATAGCTTGTGTTATACCAAGAGTAGGGTTATAAGATCCTGTAGTTTGTGTACCTAATATAACACCACTTGGTTTAATTGTAACCTCACCAGCAGCACTTACTGCAAAACTTGCAGCAGCAAAACTAGCAATACCCACAGTAGTTGTACTAGCTAAATCAATATTATTTTGAACTCTTGTCCAATCTGTTAATAAAGTTGGAGTATTTATATTTGCAATAAGCAAATCACCAACTCTAACTTGTTCTGTAAAGAAAGTACCATCTGCTGTAACAGTATAAGTAAATCCTTTATTAACAGTACCTGTAGGAGGTACATCTAAGTTAGGTGTATTTGTAGAAGCATTATAACCACCTTGATAAATTAAAGCACCTGAACCAGCAAATGTAGTATCTACATAGTTTTTAGTAGCCGCATCTTGAGCTAGAGTTGGATCTAAAACATTTGTTAATTTATTTGATCCAATACTTAAACTTCCAGTAGGAACACCTAATTGACTTAATGATAAACCTGAGATTAATGCTTTAGATGCATTACCTGTTGCAACATTATGAATAAAGATTGAATCTACACCAAGTGCTGTAGCAGTAGTAGCAGAATTTACAATGTTACTTGCTCCTGTATATTGAACTGAAATACTTCCTGAACCAGTAATAGTACCACCAGTTAAACCAGTTCCTGTACCAACACTTGTTACAGTACCTAAATTGGTAGCATTAATAGTTACAGTAGTTCCACTTACAGAAGTTGTAATACCTGTACCTCCAGAAAATGTAAATGTACCACTTGATGTAATTGCAGTACCAGTTCCTGATCCAGCAGCTAATGTGATAGAAGTTACTGTACCTCCAGGATTTGTAGAATTAATGGTCCAGTTTGTATTTGAACCTGTAATTGTTATATTACTACCAGCAGTAAGTGCAAGAACACCTGTATTTGCAATAGTTACAGCTGAATTAGGAGATGTATTTGATTGTACTGTAGTTGTAATACCTGAACCAGCAAGGAAACTTACAGTTGCAGTACTTGGAACTGATTGTGAAGTTCCACTAGTAGCAGCTACAGTCCAACCACTATAACCAGCAGCAATAGTAGCCCATGTGTTATCACCTCTTAAATAAGTAGTAGCACTTGGTGTACCTGTTGCACTTAATGAATAAGTTAAAGAACCTGTAGTTGTAATAGGCCCACCAGATCCTGAAATAAATGTACTGTTTGCAGTAGCAACGTTTGTTACAGTACCATCAGCACCAAATCCAGGGAATGTAGAAATTAAAGCTTTCTTAATTGTGCTATCTGTAGCATCACTAAACCACAATGTATCTTCACCTAATGGAGTAGCAGCAGTAGCAGATAAAATTGCATTACTTGCACCAGCATAAAGAATGTTAACTGTAGGAGTAACACTAGCAGTTCCTGTTACAGAAATACCTGTACCCGCAGCTACTGAAGTTACTGTACCAGAAGCTCCTCCTGTAATTGTTAATGTTGTACCACTAGTTCTTGTAACTGTAACACTACCAGCACCAGTTAAAGTAACATCATTGGTAGTAGCATCACTACCTGTTAATCTAATTGCAGTTCCTGTTGGAGCTGTAGCTAAAGTATAGGTTGTGTTTGTATCTGTACCAGAAAGAATAGGAACCCAACCCGCAGCTGTTTTTAATTGTAATTTATTAGTAACTGTGTCATAATAAATTTGTCCTGTTGTAGATGTTGCAGGAACCGTGCCTAAATTTTGAATAACTGCATATTGAAGTTCATTCTGATTCAGGTTAATACTACTTAGATATTTTATTGCCATGATTTTTGTTTTTTTTTTTAAGTTATTATTTTTAAGTTATTATTTGTTATTAATTTAAATATGCATATCCCGCAAAAGCAGAACTAAATGTTATTGTTAAAGTATGTGAACTATTATAAACTATATCTCCAACCACAACATGATTTAAATTATCAACTACTGTTACTGAAGGAAAACTTTCTAAATTATGTGTTATAACCCAAACAGCTAATGGCACTTCTTGTGTATGTATATAAGTTCCTGTATTACATAATATTTCTTCAAGATCTATTATTGTACAAACATTAGTAGGTACAACTGGACAAGACATACTTGCTTCTGAATTAATTATTGCCAATGGTTCAATAAATATACCCATTTCTCCACTATCAATAACTATTTTATTAGAGGCACTATTTTGCCAATCACATAAATATTTATTTAAAGTGGCTGTTTCAAAATCAATATAGCAGCATGGCTCTATACCAAATTTAATTTCTTTAAAATTTGTATATGCTTGAACTGCAAAATTCTGTTCAATTTTAATTCTTTTAACAAGTGTTTGGTCCATATTCATTTATTTCTCAAATCTCTAATTTGTTGTGCAGCTAATTCTAAATTTAAATCTCTTGTAGGCAAGGCCTTTACAGGTGCTTGATTACTTAATTTTTTATTAGACCATTCATCTACACATGTTTTACATATAGCTGTTCCTTGATCATCAAATGTTTTTTGACAACCACAAGTAAATGTTTTATTACAATTTGCACATTCCATTTTTTTTTTTGGTTTTTGGTTTATATATTTATTTTTACTCTATTAGTATAAGTATGTTTTTCCACCACAATTTCCTGATGGACAAATTATTTTATTTAATCTATCTTTTGCATAACTATATAGTTGCATTCCTTGAGCTGGAGATTGACAATATTCAACATTAGCTACAGCAGCATCAATCATAACTTTAATGTAACTCATTTCATTTAATAAGTCTTGTTTGTATGATCCAGGCTGACAAGCTTCAACATTTAAATCACATAATACTTCATAGTATTTTGTCATCAATCTAGTTACTCTTAAATGATTATATTCAACATAAACTTTTGAATTAGGAGAAACACTATATCTAATAATATAAATTCCATCAGGAATCTCCTGTTGTATAGTTCCACAATTAATTTTTTGTATTGCAAGTGTACATGCTGTCAAGCACATATCAAATTCTTTTGTTACTTTTAATAACATAGGTGCTGTAAATCCAGGAAGTGTGATTAATAATTCTTCACAATCAACAGCAAGTTCTGAAGAATACTGGCTTGTATCTTTAATACATAAAAGATTGCAGTTAGATACTGTAGGTATTTCTAAGCTTAATATATGTTTGTCTGCCATTTTTATATTTATTTTGATACACTATATATATAATATACAAAAAAATTAGAATAAAGAAAAAAAAAAGAGTAGGAGTTTTTACCCCTACTCTAATTTTAATGCAATAACCTTTCTCAGGTATATTGATTACCAGTAAGAATTAGTTTCTAATGCAATGTTATTACCTGCAGTATTTGCTAAAGCAACCATTTTGTTAACTAATGCTAATACATTTGTGTTAGCAGTTGTATCTGAACACTTAACATATATTTGGTAAACATATTGATCATTATCAAACACACCACTTGGGTTGTTGAATCTTGGAACAGTATGTTGAATATAGTATGCTTTGTAAGTAACATTTCTATCAACAGCAGCTAAAAGCTCTTCAGACATTTCAATTTCTCTAATTCTTGCACTATCAGTATTTCCTTGGTTAAAAGGAGATTGTCTGTATGATTCAGATAAGATTAAATCTCTAATTACACTTTCACCTTGAGTTTGTTGCATTTGACCAGGAGTGTTTGTAGCTTCACCACAATCATTACATGGATTTCCAGTTTCATCAAGAATAGAAGCAATGATAACTACAGGCTCTGCGTTAAAATGATCTCTAGTATCAAATGAACAGTTACCAAATTTAGTATCAACATAAGCTCCTACAAAATTAACTGTAGCATTAATTTTAGTTGTGCCATTAGGATCAGTTGAAGGAACATAATTTCCAGAAGCAGCTGTACCTAAAGTTTGAGCAATGGTGTATACAGATTGTACATTTACAGTACCAGTAGTTGCAGTAACTACAACACCACCAGCAGTAACAGCAGTAACTGTTAAAGTTCCACCAGTTCCACCAGCAATGTTTAATACATCACCAACTACATATCCAGCACCACGTGCAGCAACACTATAAGTAGCAATAGCACCAGTACTTACAGTTAAAATATTAATTCTAAATCCAGTTCCAGAACCACCAGTAGTAGCAATACTATTACCAACTGAATATCCAGAACCACCAACTAATGTAGCAGTTTGAACACCATTAACGTCACCTTCAGCAACAAATGGAGTAATTAAAGGATTAGAAAGAACCATTTGAGCCATAGCAGCAGAAACTAATGCTGGATCCAAAAATTCTTGTCCATCAATACAACAAATGTTTGCACTATCACCAATAGCATAAGCATTGTGATTTAAGAATCTCAAAGTTGGAGAACCCTTAACATCCATTCTCATGAATTGAGTTTTTCCACAAGGAGCACAATTAGGTCCTAAAGACAAAGAAGCAGTAGATTGTACAGCTGTTAGACAGTTAGTAACCCATACTCTTGAAATAAATTTAGGATTGATACCTTTTGATTTAACAGATTCCTTGTAACCACCGTTACCTGGATTGTTTCCAATAGTATCTTTAGTGTAATAGCTACCTTGTACAAGATAAGCTAATGAGTTAGCAGGTAAAGCACCACCAGCAATAGCAATTGTTTGCCATGTTGAATCAGTAACAATACCAAGCTGACCAGCAGTTAATGCTGAGGTTGCTACATTAGCAGATGCCTGTGTTGAAGTAGCAACAAACGTTTTGTAAAACGCATGATTAAAATAAGCCATAATTTTTGTTTTTTTTGTTTATAAATATATATTTTGTACTTTCTGTACACTTATAATATAAGTAAAAGTTTTTAATTTCCAACTATGATAAGAAAATTAATTTATATTTTGCTGTATTAATTGAATCTTTTACAAGATCCAAGTTATTTACAATCTCTGAATAAGGCATAATAGATTGTAATTCTATAATTTCTTCAGTCAATTCTCTTAAATATACAATAGCTTCTTTCACACTATTCAATACTATAGGTGCATCATTTTCATATTTCAATAATGTTTCTGATGCTCCTTGAAATCCTTCAGCTAATGTATCAGCATGATCATGCATTGTATCATATAACTCATTTAAAGCTAAATGTTGAGCAAATGAACCAGCACCTGTAACTTGTAAATGTAATTTATGCAAACTAGTTGTAGCATTCATTAAAGCTGTAACTACCTGAGCTGTCTCTTTAGCTAATTCAACAATAGGTCTTTTTAAAGTTTTTTCACTTTTTTCTTCAGTGTTATTGGTTTTTAATGTTCTCATTTTTAATTGTTTCTTTCAGCAGAACCTTGGCCCCTTTGTTGTTGATAAATGTTTTCTATATCTCCTGCAATAAGTGAAGCTGTGTCATCTAATAATACTTCAACAACATCATCTTTAAATTGACAGGGTATGTTAGCTACACTAACAATTCCAGTATATGGATCCACACATCCTTGTATTTGAATATAAACTGGTTTCTGATAGTAAGTTAATACAGGATTTACAATATTAAAATCTGGTTTTCTATAGATTCTAATTTTGTTACCTAACATAGTACAAAATGTTTCTCCCCACTCAAAGTCTGGATTCTTCAATGGATCTCTTAGTAAAAGAGAAACATTAGCTTCTTCAGCTAAATATACAGTCATTGATCTAGGATCTGGACAACATTCATTTGTAGCATCAGTACTTATTCTTTTATATTCTAAATAAGTATTTACTGGAAAGTTAGTTGATTCAAAATAGTTTTCAGTTACAATTCCTGTTAAAGATAATTCTCTTAACAAAGGTTGTAAATCATCAATCCTTCTTTTAGATAATTCATCACCCTCTTTATACATATTTCCACCGTGTAAATTTCTTCTACACCAGTCTAGTTGTACTTTATTAAATGCTTCAACAAACTGCCAACATTCTATGTTATCATAGTCTTGGCTGTCTAATTTATTTAGTCTTTGCTTTAATTTAATTAAGAGTGTATTATTATCCATTTTTCATATATTAGGAGTTCCAGTATGGCTCTACTTTATTAAGTAATGACATCAATGTTTCTTCATTCTCTGGATTCTTTAAAAATTCCAAACATTCAGATGGTGATTTACCTAATCTAATTCCACTGTCAATTGGTTCAATCCAACCACCAGCTTTAGTAGTAATAAATCTATAATATAAAGAGTCTTTAATTAAAGCTCTTATTTTTAATTCTTCCATTGATAACAAAGATACTTCTAAGAATTGTGTAGCTGCTCTTTTCTTAGAAGACTCAGCACCATTACCATGAATATACTCATCCATGTTTTCATAAAGAATATCATTAGGTGTATTTTTAACATACTGTACACTATCAGCATCACAGATTTTAGCAACATACATTAATTTTGAAGCATTTGAATCATACATTTTTTGTAGTTCAACCAATGCTTTATTTTTTAATTTGCTAAGTTCTGTTCTAGTACTTAATGTTTCTTCCATTGTATCAAGATAGAATTTAGGTGGATTACCTGATTCTCTTGCTTCTCTTAATGATTTTGCAACAATAGAAAAACCTCCTGCATGAATGGCATGTAATTTAATTAAGTCATAAGGATCTTTATCTGGATCTAAAAACACAGGATCATTACCACATCTTAAACTAATCTTATCCCAAAATTTTGAATTATCAGGCTTCATTACTGTAAGCTTATTCCAAAATTCTTTATCTTCTACATCAACAACATTAGATGCTAGTTCAGCTTCTAATTGAGCAACAACTTTTCTAATTTCTTTTGCTTTTGCTGCTTTTTCTTTTGCAGGTAACATTTTTACATCAGGAGCAAATTCATTTAATCCTGTAACATAACGTTTAACTCCATTCATTTCTAAACAAGCTAATGTTTCTTCATGAAATACTCCATCATGCAAAGCTAATCCATAATGCTCTAAACCCATGTTCTCTTTTAAAGAGTTAAAATAAGGGCGTATAGCAATTGATTGATTTTTTGTTTGCTGATACTTTTCTACAATTGTGTAATCATTCATAATTTGGTTTTTTTTTAAAATTTAATAATTGTTTTCATCTGTCAAAAGTACATAATTATGTACAATTTATTATTATTAATATTTCTAAAGTAAGGTTTTTATTCTTACTTTAGTTTATTTGACTTAATAAACAATTTTTACTGCTCCTGTTGTATGATAAAAGTCTCCTTTAGCTAATCCTGCTGCTTTTGCTGCAGTATTATCTGCATAATTTCTAACCAATATATCTTTACCTACAGCTTTTGAAGCAATAATTTCAGAAACATTTAAGTTTGAAAACTCATATGTTTTATTTGCTTTTTTTATATCTAGTGCCATTGTGTTTATATTTTAAAGATTAAAAAAGGGAGGAGCTTTAACACTGCCTCCCTTTTTAATTATTGATTATTAGAATGATCCACCAGTGATTGGGTTTCTCATAACAATCTTTAAAACTTTAGTTGGATCTTTAACCCAAATAGCAGGCATAGTTTGTGACATCATTACACGGTATCCGTTAAAGTTACCTGTAGATGCAAAACCTTGACTTCTTCCCATGTAATCCATAGTTCCATTTTGGTAGAACCACTTCAATTGATTATCCCAAGATAATTTCAATAAATGGATGTTGTCATTTCCTTCATCTGTTACGTCAAAGATAATGAAGCTATAAGAACTTAATGGACGGCCATCAATTAATGGATTCTCAATATCATTAGTATTCAAGTTATCAAACGCAGGGTTCAATACAAACTTAACATTAGCTAAGAAAGGAATAGTAAATGAAGTGTAAGCAAATCCATAATCTAGATCCATTCCAGAACCTTTAACAGCTCCAATGTCACTAGCATTTTGTACTAAACCAGAACCATATACTTCATCAGCAATAGCTTTGTTGATCAATTGCATACCACCAATACCTGTTTGAACAACAAGTGATCTTTGTGGATCTGGACCTTTGAACTCAACTTTACCTTGGTAGAAGTTATACAATTCAGATTTAAACATATCAAGTGTGAAAGAAGACTTGTTGTAAACTCTTTTGAATGAGTTATCCAACTGTGCCCATAATCCCACAGATAATCTAATATCATCTGGACCATCTTGTTTGATTCTACCACCTTTACCCCACATTAAGTAAGTTTCAATGTCAGAAGCAATTTTAGATAAGTGTGCAGCTTCCATGTTTGTGATAAATGTTCTAGTAAGAGTACCATTTTCAAATGCTTCTCTTGCACCAGCTTTACCCATGTTAGCAATTAATCCTTCAATACTAGGTACAGCTGGATCATTGTTAGCACCAAAGTTTCTCCAGATTTCAGTTACAGGTACAGTACCATCTGCATTCAAACCACCTTTGATCATAAGATCAGCACGGCTAGAAATAGAATAGTGTACATGTGCTTCAGCTCCTCCTACAAAGTTGTAGAACTCACGGAAACCAGAACCTGTTTCAATGTCAGAGAATCTTTCTCCATACTCACCTCTTGCAGAACCTTTTCTGAAGAATTTAGTACCTTTAGCTAAATACTTGCTATCTAAGGTAGCTGTGTTGTTGTTGTTTACTAATTGAACAGTGTAAATAAAACCGTCACCAGCAGGGATGATATCATCAGCTGTGATGTAAAGTTCTAATCCATTGTATTTGTCATAAGTGATGATATCACCATGTCCAAATGTTCTTTTAGAAATTTTAATTTTGAATGTTGTACCATCAATACCTTTAGTAGTGTTAAGTGGTTCAATGTCTGCCACAATGTAGGGAAGATCTTGTGCAATAGGAGTTTGCCATTTGTACTCACCACGTGCATTGTCCACCATGATTGTATTCTTTCCACCAAATGAAGCCATTTGATAAAGAGGCATTTCAACTTTTTGAGTCATTGCCCACAAATCAACTGGTCCCATATCCATAGGTTCTGCTGAACCTAGCATTTGAGTCAAGTGATAAGAATCAACATGAGAACTTGCCTTGTAGCTAGTGTCTCTTAGGAAAATCCCATTATTTAATACTGGAGTTGCCATAATTTTTAATTGTTTTTAGTTAGTAATTAATTGTTTATATATTTGATTGTTAAATCCGTTTGAAAATGTTGTTGGTTCTAGGTAATTTTTTAGTTGGTTGTTTTCTTGTTTCTTCATCTTTATCTTGAATACCAAGAGAACTTGAACTATGGTTACCCTGTTCTGTTTTTAGTTTTCTTACTGTTTGCTCAATACTTTGTTGAGCTCCTTTATCCATGATCTTTGCTTTATATCCTTCTGGATCTTGCAATAACCATAATGCTTCTGATATTAATTTATAATTTGGTTCTACAAATTGATACTTCTCTAATAGGTGTCCTAATAGATTTGTATTTCTTCCACTTACTGAAGGATAACTTGGTTGAACTAAACCATTATATAACATTGCCTGAGTCTTTCTATCTACTTTAATATCTCCAAGATTACCATCTTTTAAAGTATCATATACATTTTGCATATAAGCTTTAGATGCTTGTTCTTGTTGTTTTTGTTTTATTTGTTGCTCTTGTACTTTTCTGATAACAATTTGTTCTGCCATCTTATCCAACTTTGGTTTGAATTTAGAAGCTTGTTGTTCAAGCTTTCCTAGATCTTTCCAAATTTCAATTTCTTCAGCAATCTCATCAGAAGTACCATAACCAGTAGCACTTAAATACTCTTTAATAATAATCTCCTGATCTCTTTCAGATTTAATATCTAAATCCTTAGTTTCTTCTACTTGACCTAAAGTGGAAAACAAACCTTTTAGGTCAGTACCACCATCTGCCACATATCTTGCTGCAATTTGTAACTCTTCAGGTAAGCTAGCAAAAAACTGTTTAGGTGTTTCACGTCTTACTTGATTAGCCTTTTCTTCCAAATTAGCTTCAATTAATTCTTCCCAATCTTTTGCTGTATATTCATCAAAAGATTTTTCATCATCAAATGGAACTAATTTATCTTCTTTAATCATTTTTGAAAAAACATCAGAAATTCCAGAAATAGGTTTTCTACCTCTAGTTTCTTTTTTTTCTTCATCATCTTCATCATCACCTAAACTATCAAGAATACTTTTACCATCTTCTTTAGTTGCTTTTGGTTCAATGTTCTCTTCTTCATCATCTGCAAGAAGATCTCCAGTTGATGTTGGAGTTTTGTCTTTATCAGTTAAATCATCTGCATCATCTGCATCTGGATCAGCAAATGAAAAATCTGCTTTTTTATTTATTCCTGAAAAAATGTTGTTTGTAGCTTTAGTATCTTTCCCAGATGGCAATGTCATGTCAGCACCACTAGGTGCAGCATTGAATATTGTATCTAAGTCAATATCTAAAGTCTCTACGTTACTACTCATTGTGTTGTTTTTGGTACTCATCTTATTGTTGGTTTAATGATTAATACTTTATATATATAATATAGTAATTCTTTATTTAGTTTATACTATACTAAACTTATTATATTTGATAATATTGAAAAGTTTTTTGCAGTATATAGCTAACGCAAACTATTTACCTTTTGGTTTATTAGTATCATACTTATTTTTATTCTGTATGGCTATATCTAACTGCGTCTGTGCTATTTGTGTTTGTGCTGCAATTCTTTCTCTTTCAACTTGAAGTTTCTGAGCTTCTGTAGATGATTTACTTATCATTTCCTCACGCTTCATATTCATTTGCTCTCTGTATTGAGTTGTTTGCTGAATATCTTTTAGTGTATCTTGGTAATCATTTACTTTGTTTTCATTTATATCAACACCAGCACCATATCCTGCAGCTCTAATTTCAGCAATAGTAATATCATTCTGTCTGTTTTTCTCTGCTTCCTGTTGTTCTATTTGAGCTTTCATTTGAGCTTCCTGCGCCTGTGCTTGTAACTGTTGTTCTTGCATTTGACGTTGTTGTTGCATTTCTTCTTGTCTCTGAGCTGTTATTCTTGTTTCAGCATCTTTTAAGATATCTGTTACTTCACCAATTGAATCTGCTTTAACAATGTTACCTAGTTCATATATACTAGCTCCTGTAGTATTATTAGTTAATGCCATTTGCTTTAACTGTTCAAGGATAGCTCTATGATTTGTTTTAGTTGTAGCAAACACATTGAAGTCTCTTAATAAAAGATCTGTACCATTGATTGTAAAGTTTACCTTATCTGCTTCAGTAGAAATATAACTTAACCTTACACTTGGGTTAGTACTATAATAGAACTGGGCTAGGTCTGTTCTCATTTGATGTACTCTTGGCATAAGCTGATCAGAGTGCTGTACAAAATAAATTTCTGTTTGAGCATATGATTGTTGCATTGCATTTACTACGCCAGTAGCTGTTTCTGCTGATACAGCACCACCCAATCTTTGAGGATTAATACCTATTGCATCAAAACATTGTTGTTTGAAATAATTAGCCAATTGTATTCTACTCATCAATCTACTAGTTTGCTCCATGTTTAGAGTTTGGTAGTGTTGGAAGTTTACAGCATTTTCTGTATTAGTAATTGAAGTATCAAGAGGAAGCATTTGGAAATCCTTCATTGCTACGTATGCTTTAGCATAATTGTTTTTACCCCAATCTTCTCCCATAGAGTGACGTGGTAATGCATTCTGGTCAAACATAATTACAGTACCTAATTCATCAATTAAGATATCAGCAATTTGATTATTAACCATGTTGTATCCAACTTGGTATGCTTTCATTAAATCCACTAAAGATGTAGATCTTGTATTTCTATCAGAGAATACTCTACCTTCTACAGGTAGTTTACATCCATATAAAGAATTGTTTCCTTTAAATTGAAATGGTAATCTTCCAGGTTTAGTTCTATTAATACCTAAGTATATAGGATTAATTTCACTACTTGTTGAACTTCTCCACATTGCAGGTACATTTGGTCCTACTTTTACACCACCCCAGATTTCATTAATCCAAATCCAATCAATATGTTCTCCTTGTAGTAAAGTATCTTTTGTTTTGTTTTTAAATATTGATGTATCATAAACAGCTTTTTCTGTTACCTTAAATGTTTCATCAACTATTTCTTGGGTTACTTCACCATCAGCTTCTATCTTAGTAAGATGTCCAATCTTTCTTTGAGTCTTCCAATAAATTGTAGAAACTCTCATTAAATTACCATCACCAAAATAAGCTAAGTCTTCACTTTGACCTAAAATCTGTGTTAAGATATCCCCACCTCTGGCAGGATCTGCCATATAATTACTTGTATATTGTCTATAAGCTAAACTTGGTGAATCAGTATTCCAAGCATGTGATCTTGTTGCATCATAGTAAGAACCATCATTTTGATATCCATTAACTTGATACTGAGCAGATCTTGCTGGATAAATTCTTTGTAATGATTCCAATTGTTCTTGGCTCATCAAATATCCATATTTATCTACTACATCAGATACTGTCATCAAATCAATTTTACCAACATATGCTGAGTCAGAAATGTATCTTTGATCTGGAGACTTTTGATAGAATGTTAAAACAGGATTCCATAATTCAATATCATAATCATCTTCTAACATACGGAAATGCCAGAACTCTCTATCAGCAATAAGCATATCTCTAAAGCCTCTTTCTTCAAGCTCTTGCATTTTGAATCTTTCTTCATCAACATTTAATTGATGAGTTGCCCATTCTTCTACAGAACTTCTATATGACTTACTAAAGAAGTCTTCAATCTCAGGTAATGTTTTAATATTTTCTGGAGCAAGTTGTTGTTTAGCTTCATCAGATGCTGGATCCATCCCCATTTGAATCATCTTTTCTACTAACTTTCTTTCAGCATCTGCAAGTAAAGATTCTTCAACTTGCATTCTCTTCTGTTCAAGCATTTCATTATATGATCTATCATCAACTGCTCTGAACTGTACTTTATTGTATCTTTTGGAAAACTCTCCACTCAATACATTAATTACATTTGGGATGATAGGATAAAATTTAAGTTCTAAAGCTGAATCATTTTCTTTAGTTAAAACATCCATTAAATCTTTATAGTCATTATCAGGTTCAACTATGTAGTCTGTTTTATCTATAATTCCTTTAGCTAATTTATAATTTTTTAAAAGTCTTCTAGCATTAAGTTTTAAAAATTGAACACCTTGATCTTCTAGCCAGTCTAAATTCCATGCAGCCCAATCATCTGTTTTTTCACTGTAAGGTAAAAACTGAATAGGTTGCGTCAAACTAGAAAAGGTAGGCCCTTCTGTTTTTTTTGCACCGGCCTTTAATTGCATTGCATTAAGTACTTTCATTCTAATTTTTAATTAGTTAATTTATTTATAATTTTTGAAGCCTGATCTTTTTATTGTATTTCCAGTATTGTTTCCACTACGTCCAATATTCTTGAACGGACTATACTTTAATTTATACAAATTTTTTGAATTATCCAAAGATTTCTCTTCTGATTCACGTCTTTTTGAAAAACCCCTATTGGATTGCTGTATCTTTACAAAAGCAACTAAAGCTCCAAATGCTACCAACCTATCCACGTTAAGTCCAGGATAATATGCAAGCATTTCTTTTATTAGCATTCCATCTGGTATTCTTTCAACACCTAATGTTTGATTTGTAACAATACCACCAACATCAGTTTCTTCATCTATGACTTCTCTTAAAAATTCAATTGCATATGAAATTAAATGGCTTTTAAATAATGTACCTGTATTCTTCCATCCATACTCTTGATAAACAGTATTGTTTGAACCAAGATCTTTTAAGAATAAAATTTGTTGTTTAGGAACTAAGTATCTTTGTTTCTTTCTAGAAATCATATGTTGTATAAACAAGGATATGTTATTCTCAACTATAGTCCAGGCATTATACCACTCTATAATTAATTCTAATCTTTCATGTGTTTTATTTATATCATCAAATCTACCACACCATGATGCTACAATTTTATCTTTCTCTAAAAATTGTTCTACATCACCAGATATCATAGTTCTTGTAACCTCTGTTGCATTCTTATAAACAAAAATACTACACAAGGAATCTGATGTAGTAGTCTTACCCTCTGATACAGGGTCAATAGAAGCATAATAAGCTCCAAACTCTGGACTCTTGACGGGTCTTTCCCAAACAACAATACTTCCTGTCTTATCCACTTGTTTTTTGTCTACAGGAAATCTACTTATTGGAAGTTTGTTTGTTCTTTTAGCAAAGATACCTTTCTCATCTCTATCTAATTCAATAAGCTCATAAGGGTATTCCTTCTCTTCAATTCTTTTTTGTTGTCTACTAAGAATGCCTTGTGGAAATACAGATGCTTTTCTATATGCAAATGCTTCTGCAATATTTAAAGGTTTCTGAGATATCCTTAATTGGAACTGTTCACCATTTAATTCATTCTTCCATCTTTCTCTTTCTTCATTGATTGCTACTTCAGCTTCTTTTACTAAAGAGTTTCCATAGTCATCAATGTATGGTGGCATTGACCATTGCTCTGGAATAAACAATCCAGCCATACCTATTGTACCATCTGCATCAATAAGATCAGTTTCAACAGCATATATATCATTAGCCACTGGATTAGTAATCATTTCTTTTAAAGGATTACATTGTTCTAAATCTCCAACAGATCCAGCAGCAATAAACATACCTGTAGTAATCATACCAGAAGACATGGCAGGACGCAAGTACTCATATGTCTCAGACATCTTTGGAGCAATTCCAGCTTCCTCATGAAAGAAAATTGAACAAGGTCCTCCTACTCCAGTAGTTGCATTCTTTTCAAATGAACCCCCTTGTATTTTTGATTTTAATCCTCTTGCTGTTTTTCTATTACCAACTTTAACTTCAATCTGCTGTTGCCACAATAAAACTTTTTCTGGATTACTGGGTCTGTACCAAGCAGTATGCTCATTCAAGAATGTTTTGTATTCATCTAAAAACTTCCATGAACCTTTGTCATTTATAAAATCTTTAAGTGATGCACCAATCTTACAGATACTTCCTTCCTCAAACCAATAGGTATTAATAATTTTACCCATATGAAAATATGAAGATGCTATCTGACGTTTCTTTAATATAGCAGAATGTTTGTAATGTAGTTCTGCAAGTAGTTCATATAAAGCCATATGATACTGAGCATCACGTACTTTAGCAAAACCATACTTCTTTTCTTCTTTGTCAAAGATGGGTAAGAAGTTTAACCACATGTAATAATCTCTAGTTAAATACCAGCTTTTATCTCCATCATTATAAATAACTCCCTCTCTACATTTAATCTTTTGATCTTCCCAGTAGTCAGTAAAATCTTTAGACCTAAATGGTTTATCACAATAAAATCCTTGTTTATTAAATATTTGAGCTTGTTCATTAAACTTAAATGAAAGCTCATTAAACTCATAATGACCAGGAACATTGAATATATTTAAAACATAATCAATAAAATCTTCTCTAGTTTCAAATTGTGTAGTTGTCCAAGAATCATTTTCATATGTAGGTATGGATCTATACATATTTGAATTTTGCAAATACATCTCCTTCATGGATCAGTAAGTGTTGCTCATCATCATGCATCATGGATGTTGGTAAACAATGCTCACTATATTGAACCTCATCTCCTATTTTAATTTCTGTTACACCTTCACCTACAGCTACTACAGTACCTTTGTGTTCTGTTTTTTGAGCTGCATCAGGTATAATAATATTTGTGTTTTTAAAATATGTCTCAGCTTTTTTTTGTTTGATCAATAATTTCTTTCCTACTGGTATTACTTGTTGTATCATTTTTTTGATTTTAATGGTTTATTATATTTGGTCATATGCTAATCCTGCACCACCACGTACAGAACTTTCTTGTTCTTGTTTCATATCAACAAAAGCTCCTTTGTATGATTGTCTAATTTGTTCAAATTTAGATGCTGCATTTACCATAGAGTTTATGTTTCCATCTCTACCATGTTCAATAGCAGTTACTTCCATATACTTAGCTAATCTATCAAGCATTGACTTAATACCTTTGTAAGCTCTAAAGGTAGGTGTTTCATATAACTTATAGCACATGTCTAATGCATATATTATTTTAGGATCTTCTGGTGAATCTTCTAATTGAACTTCTTCAATAATAATATCTTCTTTTTCATGTTCTGGTAGATTAAAAAAAGGATTCATATCTGGATTAGGGCAGCTCATATAAAATATGTACTGATAAATTTTTAAATGTGTATCAGGATAAGTTTCCATAATAGCATTTAAAAAAGGTAAAGCATAGCAATGTTCTGATGGAATTACTTTGCTGTTCTGAATATCAAATAGTCTTACTAACATAATTAACTAGGTGTTGGTATTGGGTTCAATAATAAAACAATTGATTCATAAGTATTGGTACTAAGAATAGTACCAAAACCTTGTATATATATTTGAATTATTCCTGGTATAAAAACTTCTGCTATACTATCCCAAACAAAACCTACTGCACTAATTCTAGTTGGATCTATGCTCATTGGTGATACAAAATCACTATTCCAATAATAATTTGTTACTCTACCATCAGGTTCTGTTGCTTTTGCTAATTGCACTTGTGTAATTGTTACAGTTGCCATAATTTATTTTTTAAATAGTTCTTTAAAATCATCATATCCAATTTTTAAAGTAACTGGATTTAATGAACCTTTTAATAATACATCAGTATAGTCTTTTTGATGTTTGTCTGTAGCATGATGAAAATATTCTTTAAAATAAGATACATCATCTAGTTCAATTGTAATTTTAGTATTTTCAAATCTAAAATCTGTTGGAACTCTAGAATGTTTTGACTGTATAGCTAATGCTAATGTAAATTCTTTTTTTGCCATAATTTTATTTATTATCTTTTAACCACATCATTAATGAATTAACTTCATCCTTTAGATAAGGAACTTCATACATTTTAATTTCATCTAAAATAGGTTCTCCATTATAATGTTCATTTATTGGGTATCCATTTGCATCTTCACCAATCTGTTTAAACTTTACATGTTGTATTGTTAGCTTCCCTATCTTTAAAGAAGGGTTATGCTTTTTAATAATATACGCATAAATACTGAGTTGTAAAGAATAATGGTTTAAATTACAATCATCTAAATGATTAATAGGTTTAAACATTTTACTTGTAATACCTTCCCAATTAGTGAATCCTTTTTCTTTAATTTCCTTATTAGTCTTATAATCATTAATATTAATATACCCATCTACAACTTCTACCATATCTGCTTGTCCACATAAACCCACTGATTTTAAATAAACCATGTGTTCTGGATACATCCCTGCTGATAAAGTCTGTTGAGGTGCTAATTTTATACCCTCTTCATTTATAATGGGTTTGATTATAGGTAGTTCTGTTCCATTACGTTCAATTGTATTGAAATCTAATATATCAGATTCTCTTTGACCATGATAAAAATTACCAAGATTAATGGCTCTTTCTGTCTCATTATCCCAGGCACTGATTATTTCTTTTTCAGTCATACCATACCACTTAGAATTTTTATTCTTTGCAGATTTTTTTGCTTGTCCCTCCTTATCAAATTTGGGTTTAAACATCCCTATAAGTGAAGTGACACTCAACCATTTGATATTGTCATCTTCTATACTTTCATAGGTATGTCCATCTTCCTTGAATATAATAGCCATTACTCTGTAGTTAAAGTTTGTGATACTTTAGCTCCAGTTGATGTCATGGGATCATTGGTTGTTGTAGAAACATAGTATGGATTTAATGTAGTTCCATTTGGTACTCCATGATAAGGTTGAAATAATTGATTTACATTTTCATCTTTTTTATCAAGCATATGTGCTTTAATTTCTGCATTTAGCAAAACTATTGCAGCTTCCATGCTAATCATTTCATGTTCTAAAAGATCTTTTACTATTTCTGATACTGTCATAATATTAATTTTTAATTTGTTGATTTACTTTTTCTTCTAATTCTTCAGTCATTAATGAATCCCAAAAACCTTTAGGACAAGATGTTGATAATGACCTTACTTTAAATGCAAGACTGCATCCACAATCTGAACAACAAGGTTGTGTACCTGGAGCTAAACAATGTTCTCCACTAGCATCAAATAAAGAACACTTAATGCATATTTGAAATCTATCTGTAGCAACAGCCTCAACGTGTTCTTTTTTAAACATGTTATTCTTAATGCCTTCCATTATTTGATTAGCATTTTTAAATAATGTTAAATATTTTTTCCATTTTCCCTGCATATTGTAAATTTTATTTTGCTTTAAATTCTTTTTTTGTTAATATATCAGCTTCCATTTGTGCTAATGCTTTAGACATTTGTTCAATGTTATTCTGTATATTTTCACTTTGAGCATAACCATTGTATGTTCTTTTAGTTAAATTACCCAATGTACTTTTATTCTTTTTAATTGAGTTTTCTAATTTAGTCTTTCTCAAATAAAATGTCCCCAATCCATCTACATTTATTCTTGGATATTCTAGTGCTGATAATTTTTTTCTTAACTTACCATAATAAAATGTTATAAAATCATCTACCACTTGAGGATGCACACCAACTTCTTCAGCTATACCAGCTTTAAAATCTTTATGCTTCTTGGGATTCACGGCCTAGTATTTTATAGTCCAACAATATCAAACCATCTATTTGAACATTAATGTTTTTGTTAATTGAAATAGTCTTTTTATTTATACCATTTTTAACTATTAACTTTTTCTTTTCTGCTTTTGCTAAAGCATTTCTAGCTGATTGTGGGCTTTTAAATATTTGTTGTTCAGTTAAAAATATACAAAATTTAGTTAATTCAATTTTTGGTTGTTTAGATAATTCCATTAAACATTTAAGATCTGAATTACTAATTAAAATATTTTCAAAAAAACAATACGTAAGTATCTGATACTTAATGGTTTCATTAATATCTACTTGTAATTTTAAATCTACTTTGTTTACTATTGCCATTATTTCAAACTCATTATCATATCAACTAAATCAGGATGTGGATAACAATCAAACTTATCCTTTCTTACATTGGTATGAGTTAGTAATCCTTTTATTTTTCCACTAGCTGCATCCTCATTATATTCAAATCCTTTAATGGCACCATGTTTTTGTATTAGTTGTTTTAAACCCAACCTTACATCAACACCATCTCTTTCAGCAACATACTTAATCCACTTTTCAGTTTCTTTAATTTGTTTCTCTGAATATGCATGCCAATTTAAATATCCTTTGAATGCTTCTTTTAATGTTGTTACTTCATCTGGGTGAGCAACAGTTCCTACATAGGTTTTATAATCTTTAGTTAATTGTCCCATACAACAAATTTCTAAACCTACAGAGTGTCTATTCATCCAACCTGATTTAGTTAAACCCAAATGCCAACCTTGGTTTCCAGTTGGAAAAGCTTGAACCATTTGACCATCATATTTAGCATCACTATTACGGTGACTTCTACCTCCTAAAACAAATTCAGTTCCAATAGCACCTCTATCATCTTTATTCCACATATCAACACAAGCATATGGGTTATTATTTCCAGCTGTATGATGTAAGAATATGTATTCATTTTTAATGGGTCCTTTTATATATTCTTTAGGAGACAGGTAATGCTTATGAATTATCTGATCATAATTGGTTTTAAAGTATTGACCAAATATATCTGTATCTTCATCAATAGCTTCTTGGATTGTAGGTATTTTGTTAAATAACAATGTCCACATATCTGAATCTACTATTCCTGTAACTGGTAGATTATTGGCTAGTTGGAATCTAATTACAGCTTTTTCTGTAGCAGGTCCAAATTGTGCATCCTGCTTTAATAAGAGTTTGGATTGGAGGGTTTGGACATCTGGCCCAGAATCCCCTCTTTTTAACATCTTCATAGTTTAATCTATTTGAGATGCTGCATTCTCCATTGCTTCTTTAAAAGCTTTTGCTTCTTCTGAATCAACAGGTACTTGTCCACCTTCTTTTTGAGAAGCATAGGCCTGTGCCATATACATCTGTGCTTGAAGTCTTTCAGCTCTTGATTTCTCAATAGTAGCTAAAAGCATTTCATACTCAGCTTGTACTTCTAAATGTGGAATGTTGTCTTTGTAAAATGCAGTAATTTCTTCTCTACGTGCATTTAATTCCTCTTTAGTTAAGATAGGTTCTTTCTCATCTAAGAGAGTTTTGATTTTTGATTGTGCCATTTTTTATTTTTTTAAGTTAAACAATATAGTACAAATATATACTAATAGTTTAAATAAAAAAAGTTTAATGGATTTATTTTTATATTTTATTTTTTTCTAATAAAGCAATTACGGTTTTAAGTTCTGATGCTTTAGTAAAAACAACATCTCCATCAAGAACCTCAACGCTCCATTTATTAGCTTTAGCTTCAACTGAATCACTGTCAGAAGATAAAAAGCCAATCTGACCTATATCTTTAACATAATAATACCATGGTTTATCAGATCCACTTGACTCAGGTGTTTCATCCTGACGTATAAATCCTAACTTAATTAAATCAATCTCTTTCATCTGGTTTTAGTTTTAATATTACTAATTGTTTCATTAGTGCAGTTGCACTATCTTTATCAGGAAATGAAGCCAACAATTCTTCATTAAGGTAAACCCTAAACTCTTCAACATCATTTACCCAAGCTTGCACAATATTAATTTTCATTGTTTTTATTTATTTAGTGGCTGGGCACTTGATGCTGTTACTGTTAAACATTTACCTATTGTAGTATTTGTTGTTGGTCCGTAATGCATAAAACCAACTGCTAGTGGTGAAGTTGAAGACTCTGTTTCAAAATTTACATAACCAACTATCCCTCCTGTTGTCATTTCCCATACAAAACCAAAGTCAGTATTTGGATTCCATGTTGTTGTTGTAGAAACTCTAAAGGTTCCAACTACTACTCCAACTCCAGTTGGTATAACAGGAGCTGTTTCATTAGTAAAGATATTTGTTGCTGAAGAGAAATTTAATTTTCTCTGCCCTGAGATATACGGTAAGTTAGTTGTTACTTTAGGCCAACCTAACCATAAAGGATCAGTATTATTATTTAATGCTTTCCAAGATATTGCTCCTGTTGTTATGCTTGGAGCATGAACACCACGAATAATTAAAGCATTGAATTTAACTGCTGTTGTGCCAGTGCTTGTTAAACGGATCTGGAAATCAGCAGTATTAGATGTTGAACCTAACCACTCCATGTCCATTTTGACTGATACTGTTGGGGCAATGTTAGTTAATTCTTGTAATCTCTGCTCCTTTATATTCATTTTTTTTTTTTATTTATATGTATAACTATTATTTCTTTTTATTCTTCTTTGATGACCTTTTAGGCATTGGGGGATTTTCTTTGTGCCATTTCTTTGTTGCTGCTACACCCTGCTTTACAGTTTTAGCACCAGCCTTTTGAGTAAGATTAATTTTATCCCACTTACCTTTATCTGTATTAGGATGGTCCACAATGATATCCCCTGGTTTACCTTTACCTACTTTGTTGGTCTTTTTGTAAACCACATGTTTTTCATTTCCTGCGGTTAACTTGGCCATTACTTCTTCTTAGCTTTTAAAGCTCCACCCATTCCGTATTTCATGTCACCACCCATACCTTTTTTAGGTATAGATGCACCCATGCTTTTCTTAGGATCAGTAGAACCACCATTCTTTTTGTAACCCATTTTGTTTCTTACTTCTGTTGGAAGTTTAGCTAATCCTTTTTTACTAGCAGGTACATCTTTCATTGCTCCACCCATATTCATTTTGGGTTTTTTAGCTTTTACAGAACCACCTTTTTTCATCATTGATGTGTCAGACATTTCTACACCCATTTGTGCTTTTTTTACAGTTTTCATAATTTTTTTTTAAGTTATCTAAATTTTGCAGCTTTCTTAGCTACAGATTTTGGTTGCTTTACAAATTGCTTTCCTTTAGCATTACCTTCAGCTTTGGCTTTATTAGTTGCTGCTTTTTCAGAAGCACTTAATGCATCCCACGCTGCAGAAGGCAAATACCTTTTCTTTCCTTTTGACGGTTTCCCGTCAGAGGTCTTCCATTTCTCATTACCCCATTTCTTAAGGGACTCTTGTGATTTAGCTAATGCCATTACTTTTTCTTTATTTTTTTCTGAACAGTATCAGACAGCTCTTTCAAATGAAATAACTTTACACTTGTTTTGCCATGTGTCTTTCCAGAAAATAATGTACCATCTGGCATTTTATGATTACCACCATTATATAATGTACCATCTTTCTTATAGTGATTTACTCCTTTCATTTGTATCCTCCTCCTGCTTTTTTATATTGAACTGCAAGTAGTTGTGCTTTACGTGCAGACCACTCTCCTGGATCACCACCTTTTGTACCTGCTTTAATCTTATTAAAAAGATTCTTACGCATACCAGGTTTAGTGTAGTTACCTGCTTTGTTTACTGTAGATTTTGCTTTTGCCATTACCATTTAACTTTATCAGCCCAGTATGCTGCACTCATTTTACCTTTACTGATATTTGCTGCGTGTCTAGCCTTGAATGATTTCTGTCTAGCCTTCTCTTTTGGTGTGGTGGGATTTGCTCCTGCACCACTTACACCTTGTTGCCCAAATCTAATTGTCTTTACAGTATCACCTTCTTTGGCCACAACTACATGTGACTTAGTTGGATGTGAGGGAGTACGCTTTGGCTTATTATAACCAGCCACCCCTGCACTTGCTAATCTAGAATCTTTTTTAGTTGCCATAATTATCCTACTTGATTTATATTATGCTGGACCAAGTATTGTAATTGTTCCTGATGATCCTCTATATTTTAAAGCCCCAGCTTCTACATACATAATTCCTCCACCTGAAAGATTAGCAGAAGGAGCTGTTCCATTTTGCATTAGCAATCTATCTGCGTTTACAAATTGAAAATAATCAATAGAATTAGTACTAATTCCTGTAAGCGTAGAACTTGGTTTGTCATAGATAGTATTAATAATTGAGTAAATACCTGCAACACTAATTGGAGCTACGTTATTACCTGCTTGAACAAGAACTTGACTATTAGCCAAAGTTAAAGTTGTTGAAACACCAGTAATAGTTATACCATTACCACCTAAAGCTGTTACAATACAATCAACTATTGCTAAATTACCTGCACTAGCTGATGGTGTAACAACACTATTACATCCTTTTATAATAACCTGTGCTGATGCATTACTAACTGATACACCAACATTTTTATTACCATTAATCAAAGTGATACCTGCACCAGAAATTTGAATACCTAACGTGCATTGCATTTCTGTATTAATAATCTCTACATAACCACTTGAGCTTTTTACTAAGTTGTTATTAATTGTACAGTTGCTTACATAGGCTTGAGCAGTTCCTGTAATAGCAAGATTATTCATTGAAAACCCTGAAATCCTAGCACCTGAACCTGCTGTACCAATAGTTAAAGTTCCATAAAGAACTGTGTTTCCTCCAGTTAGTTCAGTGGTTTGAATGGTTACATTTCCAGAAGAAACTGTTGGATTTTCTGTATACCCACCTGGATGAAGAATAATAATTTTACGTTGTGCTGTAACTAAGGTTAATGCCTTAGTAATAGTTGCTACAGGATTAAGTAAAGTTCCTGTTCCTGTAATATCATTTCCATCCACTTGACTAACATGAATTTCATATGTATATACAGTTGATGTTGTATTAATTTGTACAAACTTTTTTAATGCCCCCACATTGATTAAGTTGGCTTGCATTTTTGGCTGAGGTTTCAACATCTCTTGCGCATCAGTATAAGATGCAACTACCATATAATCTTTATCTGTAGGAGTCTTAACCTTACCTTTAGTAATTAATCCCAATATATCTTGTAAAATATTCATTTTTTATTTTATTTAAATTGTACTTATATCATTAATATACAAAATCCTTTTGTAAAGGTAAGATAATTTTAAACAAATTAATTATGGGAACTCAAAAAAAATTTTTTGTCCCCAAAAAAAATAGTGTGTTTTTTAAATGTTATGTGTATTAGAATGTTGGTACCTACTACCAAATTGCTCCCCAGCTAATTATTG
>Ga0209597_1000180_pt1 | contig 41769 bp, 43 predicted proteins | sample M_140625_MF_Meta_FD_187316 | JGI IMG/M metagenome (GOLD analysis project Ga0209597, IMG submission 187316) | Freshwater microbial communities from Lake Montjoie, Canada to study carbon cycling - M_140625_MF_MetaG (SPAdes) (version 2) | ecosystem: Environmental > Aquatic > Freshwater > Lake... | reverse complement strand
TTTCATATATATATATACAACTTTCATTTTATCACTATTTGCTGAATTATAATTTGCTAATCGTTTTTTGAAATCTTCTGTTTGTCCAAATCTGTATATTCCATCTATATCTTTCAATGATTTCAATATATATATACAACACCTTTCATATTCTTTGGTACCTTGTGGTCCCTTTAGGGCTCAAGCTAGCTAGTTCGCAAAGCGAACTAGGTACTTCTTTTTGATTATTCTCTAAAATTTCAACTGTTTTTTGTAATCCATTTATTATATAATTTTTATAATTATTTAATAATTTTTCTAATTCCAAATAATAAGTTCTTACTTCTTCTGCCTTTTTAGTTCTTGATAATAAACACATTCGTTTGAAACAATCAGGTGTTAATAATATTATTTCCTTATTTATTTTTGATATTTTTCCAGTTTTTTCTTTTCTTACAACATAATCAATATTTTTATTATATGATTTGACTAATGTCTCTTTAAGTTTACGTTTTCGTGTATCTAACCATTTTGATACAATATCTAAATCAATCATATATTCACTATTATTATTCTCATTGAATTTATATATATTATAAAAATCATCTATAAACTCATCATTTAGATTTGAATATTTCTTTAAAAAATCTTTAAATTTTATATATATGATATATATTTTTTTTATATTGATAATATAATAATGTCAACAAATATTTCAAATTTTTCTAATACTAGTGATTATCTACCTATCATCACATCCGCACTTTTAGTAGATATGTTTGTTATTATAACAATTCTTATAGGTTTTACTAAAAGTTTATCTTTGAATACATGGTATGATAAATTTGGATTATCAGCAGTTTTAGCTGATGTGTTAAGTATTTGTTGCGGTATCATTATATCTAGAGCTATTTATCCGTTAATATTTTCGGAATATTCTATGCTTAAATTCTTATTTGTTGCGTTGATTGTTCAACTAACTCATGACTTGTTGTTTGCTAAATTTTTCTATAGTGTCAAAAGAGGAAAAAGTCAAATATTAGATACATTTACACCCTTGAAGATTTAAAATGCCGATTTTTTTAATATATAAATAATTATATATTAAATGTCTAAACACAAAAGTGAAGATTATAAAATTACAGCAGTTAAATATTATTTAGAAAATGATACTAATTATACAAAAACTTGTGAAATATTTAAGTGTTCTGAAAGAAGTTTAAAAAGATGGATTGAAAGATATGAAAAGTTAGAAGAAATAAAAAGATTAAATAGAAAATCAAAATCTTATAAAATAACTAAAGAACAAGTTAAATATGCAATACAAAAATTAAAAGAAAATGTGCAGATAACAATGGAAGAATTACATAAAATAATTAAAAAGAAATATATGGAATTTGATATTACACCTCAACATTTAGGACAAGTAATAAGAGATAATAATATAACCAGAAAAAGAACTAGACACGAACATTATCCAAAAGAAAGATACAGAAAACCTACAGACATTAAAAAAGAATTAAAAGCATTTTATAAAGAAGTTGGTAAATATACATTAGATAAAATTATTTCACTTGATGAAACATCTATAACACCATTTATGTATCGCAGTTATTCTAAATGTTTTCTTGGTAAAAGATGTGTAACTAAAACTGATGATAATTATGTTTTTAGAAAATTTACTTTATTATGTGCTATTTCTAATTCTAAATGTGTTGGTGCGACTTTATATAAAGAAGGTGGTATGACTAAAGAAAGATTTGTGGAATTTTTAGAAGCAAATATTTTTAATAAATATAAAAATCACTTGATTATTTTAGATAATGCTGGTAGTTATTTTATATTTTCCTTTAGAAAAATATAAAATCAGATTATTAAAAAATCAAAGATTTTTAATAATATCATAATAATGAATATGTAAAACAAGCAATTATAAATAGTGGAAATAAATATATATTTACAATCCCATATACTCTTAAAACAAATTGTATAGAGAATTGGTTTAATCAAATAAAACATTATTTGAAGTTAAATAAGAAAGTGTTGAAATATGATGAATTAATTGTGGAAATTAAAAATGCAATTAAGCAAGTTAAAAAAGAAAATTATAAAAATTACTTTGATTATGCTTATAATAAAGATGCTTATAAAGATTATGTTAAAAAAGATTCTACATTAAAAAGAAAACTAAAAAATTATAAGGATTAATTTATTTAAAAATTTCATAATATAATCATATTATATTATGAAACTTAAAAGTATTCTATATAAAAAAGAACAAGATAAATTAGTTGATAAGATTATAAATATTTTAGAATTAGATAATGAAAATAGTATTATTTTATTTAATCTTGATAACAACAAAATAAAACAAGATAAAATTTTAGAGTTAATACCAGAAATAAGAAAATACTATAGTTTTTCAACTATAATAGGAGCATCAGAACCAACAAAAGCAAAAAGACCATATTTATCAATTATTAGACAATTAACAAAAAGTAAATATAAATTAAATAGTTATGATTATAGAATAAAACAAGATGATAAAGAAGACATTAGAACAAAGAAATATATTTTTGAATTAATTTAAAAATATAAATAATCAATAATAGATCTTAAATATGTTTAATAAGAATAAATTTATAATAATACTTTAATTTTTTATTGTTGCTAATGATATATAAATATCTTCAATTTGCCATTTTTTATTATAAGCTAATGAAATATTTGCAGAACCACCACTTATTTCACCACCTTTTTGTATATAATATACTTCATTATTTTCGAGAAATATATTAAATTCTTTTATTATTTTTAATGTATCATCATTTAATAAAGTTGTAAATTTACTGAATTTTATTAAATCATTTATACAACTTTTTAATTCGCCTGATGCAATCGCGAATGTTCTTTCCCATTTTTCATACTTGGATAATTTTTTTTGTTTATGATTATACAATGTTATATTACAATCTTCTATTCCTGTATTATTCATTTTTAATGGAATTAAAATATTATGTTTTACAAAATCTGAATATGTAGCATCTGAAATTTTTTCAATTAAAACTCCTAATATTATATAACCCATATTTGAATAAAAATATTTTCCACTCATACCTGTATCAATTAATTTATTATTATTCCATTTATTGTATATTTGAGTAGCAGTATTATATTTTATTTTAGAACTACCAAAAGTAGCACCATCCCACAAGTTTTTTAAACCACTTGTATGATTTATAATATCAATTATTTTAAGATTTTTAATTTCATCGTTATCAATATACTTTCCAATATTATCATAAATATTAATTTTTTTATTTTTATGTAATATTAGCAATGATAATACTGTAAATAATTTTGTAACGGAACCAATCGGAAATTCTGAAAAACCATCAAGTTTATCATCATCAACATTATTCAAATAATATATATTTTTATAAGAATATTCAACCATTTTTATTTTTTTCATTATGGGTTTTTTATTTTTTCCACCACCAATTTGATTATTAATATCTGTATTTTTTAATTCCAAATACTTTGTTTTGTATTTTATATATTTATCTTTATAATCCATATATAATATTAACTATAAAATAATTATAATTCAATTTTTTTAGTTTGCGTTTATTTTTTGAAATTAAAAAATATATAAAGTTATATAAATATAGAATATTATTATGAGTGCTATAGAAGAAAAAAAGACTAAACCGCCAGATAAACAAACTGATTATTTCAAATGTGTTAAAATACCTCTTAAACATGTTTTGAAAAATCCAGATATTAATTTACCCAAAATTACTGATGCAGTTATCAAGTGTAATAAAATTGTTATCAACACATTAATGTTTATAAAACTTTATTTATTGGATTACTTTGAAAAGAACAATAAATTACCAGAAATTGATAAAGTTTTTGTTAATTCTTGTATGAAGATTTTATGTAATGAAAGTGCATCAGGAAGACCACCTAAAAAAGAAATTAAAGAATTAAAAGATAAATTAACTGCTTTTTATGATTCTGATTACAAAACATTAATTAAAGATACTAATTTAGATTATACACATCTTAATACTATTTTAGATTATCTTACAATTGGAATCATTGCAATGTATGAAAATAATATTAAATTACATTATGTTGAATATATTGAAAGATATGTTAATATTATTTGGAAGAAAAAAGAAACAATTATAAAAATTAAAGAAGAAAATAAAGATGAAGTAAAACAAAAAGAATTAGTTAATGAATTTTGCAGACAATTAAGAAAAATTAAAACTGATATATTACTACATAGTAGCGAAATAACAACAGAATATAAATCAAATGTAAAATATCATAATTGGATAAAAGATATTAGAAAAATAATAACACCAAACAAAGATAAATACCAAAAAGATAGTTTATATTATGATTTACAATGTAATCCACAAGATTATTTACCTTGTATGATTAGAATGATGAAAGAAGTAGAAAAAGATAAAGTTATGATTTATAATGTTTTTCCGATGAGAAATGATATTATAATGAAATCAATTAAATTAGATACAACTACATTAGTTCATTTATTATTTACACAAAAACAAGGTAATAAAACTGATTATTTATTAGAAGGTAATTTGAAAAAATACGAAAATGAAATTTGGGAATTTTTCTTTAGAACTGAAAGACAATGTTTTAAGAAACCAAAATATACTTTTCATCATATGATAGAAACTGATGGTGTAAGTTGTTCTATTTTAATGTTAAGAAATGATTTAATAGGTAAAAGAATACCGATCACTAAAATTGGTTCTAATGCAGAACAATATATTGATGAACTAAATGATTATATCAATATAAAAAATAAAAAAATTGTTTGTATTGACCCAGGGAAATCTGATATTTTATATTGTGTTGATAATGATAATAAAGATGTTAATGAATTTAGATATACACAAGATAGTAGAAGAAAAGAATGTAAAATAAAAAAATATGCTAAAATAATTTTAGAATTTAAGAAAGAGAAAATAGATGGAAAAACAGTAATTGAATATGAAACAGAATTATCAAAATTAAACCGAAAAACATTAATTATTAAAGATTTTAAGGAATATATAAAAAAGAAAAGTGAAATAAATAACAAATTATATAAATTTTATGAAAAATATATATTCAGAAAACTTAAGTTGAATGGTTATATCAATAGAAAGAAAAATGAACAAAAATTAATAAATAATTTTAAAAAAATATTTGGTAAACCTGAAGAAACAATAGTGATTTTTGGAGACTTTGAACAAAAGCAACATATGAAATATAAGGAACCAATTAAAGGAAAAGGAATGAGAATGTTATTTAGACAAAATAATTATAAAACATATTTAGTTGATGAATTTAGAACTAGTTGTATGTGTTCAATTTGTAAAACTGAAATTGGAAGATGTGAAAAATTCCAAATAAGAGAAAATCCAAAACCATATAAAAGTGGTAATATCTTAGTCCATGGGCTTATAAAGTGTAAAACTTGTTTAGGTGTATGGAATAGAGATGTAAATGGTGCCACTAATATATATAGAATTGCAAAAAGTGCAATTAATGGAATTGAACGACCTAAATATTTATGTAGAGAAAAGAAGGAAGATGTAAAGGTTGAAAAACCTAAAAAAGAAAAGGTTAAAAAGGTCATTCAAAAGAAAGCCAATAAATCAGTTGGGGTTGCCGCCTTAACAAAACCATAATTTACACGCTCTGCAACGGGCAAACCTTGAATATTTTTTTTATTGAGTAAAATCGGCATTTTAAATCTTCAAGGGTGTAAAGATTATGCGAATGATATGGGTGGTAAAATATTGATTGCAGATTATCTGATGGTAGCTGGAACTATCATATTAGCAACTCAAATGAAATCATTTACATCAAATACTAATATAATTATACTAATTGTCTCGCTATATGTGCTTCCTTATTTATTATATTCAATACCTAAATAAATATAACTATAGAAAAATTTATCTATAGTTAGTAGTATGGGAAGATATCAATTAATAAAACCTTTTGCGGGAGATAAAATATATGAATCAAATAATCTTATCAGAGGAGCAAAAAAATGTTATGATGAGTTAAAACTTTCTGGACAACAAATTCCAGACCATTTTATGGTTTTGGATATTGATTCATATAAAAAATTTACATTTAAAACACATAAGAGAGTTCAAGATGGTGGAAATCAAAACAAATATATTGAGGCACTAAATAACTTAGAACATCGAATCAGAACTCTAGAATCAATGGCTGGAATAAAAAATAATATATAAACAAACAAATAATCTAATATTACAAATGAATAAAATAATATTAGATAAATTATTCCCAAAATATAATGGGGTTGATTTAAAAAAACTATCTATTGATGAAACTACTATGACATATATCAGCACACCATATAATGCAAAATTAATAGCAAAAAAAATAAGAGACCATTTACCACAAACATATAATGCATGTATATGTGATGCGACTGCTTGTGTGGGAGGAGATACCATAGCATTTAGTAATGTATTTGATAATGTTGTATCAATAGAGATTAATAAAAATTGGTATGAGTATTTGATAAATAATATCAAACAATATAATCTGAATAATGTTCGAACAATTTGTGGTGATTTTTGTTCAACAGTACCTAAATTATCTGGTATAGATGCAGTATATATTGACCCACCGTGGGGAGGTAAAGATTATAAGTCTCGAACTAATCTTCGTATATTTATTGGTATTAATGATTTGGAGATTGTTATATGTAATTTATTTGATACACCGAATATAAAATTAGTTGCTACAAAACTTCCTAAAAATTATGATTTGAAGTATTTTTATCATACAATAAAAAAAATTATAACATGTAAAATATATCTTAATCAAATGCAAAAAATGAATTTATTAATTATCAAATATGATTCAAGTGAAAAATTACTCTAAGCTTTCACACAATCTCCCAAGAAATCAAATATTTTGACTTGTTTTCTTTTTTTATAAAATAACATATACGCATTATCAGCCAGTATATTGTGTAAATTTTCTGTTGGTAGTTTAATTATTTTGTCATCATCATACAAATACCATTCATCATTTAATGGATTTTGTGTGCAAGCCAAATAATGACCTCCTCCCATATTTCCCATATGTTTTATAACAGCATATAAATCATATATATCTCCTTTATCTGAATACTTACTCATACAATTTTGTAACTCAAATCCTCTAATAGGAAACTCAACATGTCTTGAATTTTTATGAAATCTCATACCATCATTTATAAATCGTTTGAGTTGAATTATCATTCGTGGAGGAGATTTCCATACTGATAATGTTTTTGATGCGGTTTGTTTGCTACAACATACTTCACACCAATAACTATTTGAACCAGTCATTATTTCTGGTTGGCTAAAATTATCAAAACATTCATTTAATTTGATAGAACTATTTCCTTGTGGAATAGATGGATTGAGTGAAGTAAATGTATCAAATCTAAATGATGGTATATTACAATTTTGACATATTACTTCATTAAAATATAAACCTGTGAAGATATCAGTGATTATTGAATGATTTTTTTTCAACATATTTTGTTTATCTTTCAATGATTGTAATTCTGCGACAAGATGCAGATTTTCTAATTTGTATTGATTGAATGCATGTTTTAATTGTTTTTTATCTTCATCAATTATATTACTATCAGCTATCACTTCATCATATTTATACTTATTTGTAGCATATTCTTGTAATTGTTCTGATAAATTTATAATTTCTGTCCGAACATCTGTTTTAGATTCCTCGTGAATTGCATCCAATATTGCTCCCATACATTCTTGAGCATCATGTTGAGCACGATCTGAAAATATTTGATTAACCTCTCCTAATTTGTATCTGAATTTAACAGGTTTATATCTAGAACCACTATTTACTCCCCACATAATAATTAATATATTTCTTAACTGATATGTTAATGATTTTCTAAATAATTTTTTAATTTCTTTTTCATCAACTATTTCTTTTTTGCTTTCTCTAATTATTCCTTTTTTAAGGTCTTTTTTGTATATTTTACAAGAAAAATATGATATCAAAATATCAGTTGCAGATAAGCATTGCAAACATGCATTTAAATAACAACTATTACCTATATTTTGTAGTCCACATAGTCCTCGTTGGCTATTTGAAAGATTCATTATATAATAATCTATATATTATACATATTATATTGATTTATTTGATTATTCAATTTTTTTACATACCCATAATATGAATCAAATTCTAATAAATAATTTTGAACTTTTGGTTAAACAAATAAAATTAGATATTGATTATTCTGAAAAAAAAGATAGATTGAAAAATATGTTTAGATTAAATAGTATTATGAATGTTATCAGAATAATAAAATCATTAGATTATCAGATTATTAGAGCTAACCAGCTTATTGGATACAAAGGTATTGGTAAAAAAAGTCTTAAGAGAATTGATGAGATTTTACAAACAGGAAAACTCAGTGAAATCAATAATAAGAATTTTAATCAGGTTGATTTGATAGATAATCTTACTAGTGTGTTTGGTATAGGTAGAAAAACTGCATACAAATTATTTAAATCATATAATATTAATTCGATTGATGAATTAAAAAAAATGTATGCAGAACGTCATATAGTATTACCAAAGCAAGTAATAAAGGGATTAAAATATACAGATATGATATCAGAATCTATTCCGAGAAATGAAATGGAATTGATGACTTTAATATTAAAAAATGCTACTTTGATAGTTGACCCGCAATTATTTGGCACAACATGTGGTTCATACCGAAGACTCAAAGAAACTTCTAATGATATTGATTTTATTTTAACTCATAATAAAATTATTACAAAATCTCAAGCAAAAGAAAGCAACTACTTATATAAATTTATAAAAATATTAAAAAAAGAAAAATTTATTATAGATAGTTTGACATCTGATAAAGTATCTACAAAATATATGGGAATTTGTAGACTCAAAAAAGACTTACCTCTACGACGAATAGATATCAGATTTATTCCATATCAATCATATTATTTTGCATTATTATATTTTACTGGGTCAAAAGAATTAAATCAACGAATGAGGTTACTTGCTTCCAATATGGGATATGTGTTAAATGAATATGGTTTGTTTGGAGCAAATGATAAATTTGATGTAAAATCTGAAAAAGACATATTTGATTTATTAGGCATGGAATATCTGACACCATCTGAAAGATAAAAAATTGAATAAATTTATATATTATATGATTTTTATACAAATATAATATTACTTTCTGAGCTCTAATTTTAATTCATCTTTTACTTCAAAATGCAAGTTATTATCAGGGTACTTCGTTCACAAAGTTATCGATGCAAGCCCTATCTTAACCGGGAAGGTAACCTCGGTATCATTATTTTTGGGCAAATTGGTAGAGCATGGCAAATTGTTGGCTCTTCGGGAAGAGCCCGTTATGATCCAAATGCCGAGATACGGGTGGAACTCGATGTTCAGATATTTCAAGGGGAACAAAGGATACGTCAAGTCAGACGCGTAGCACTTCCGGATCCAAATGTGGTGGTTGTGTCTCTCTCGCCAACTACCTTTCTAATTAATCCTCAGCTAGACACTGACAGCTCCGATTCAGACAGCTCTGATTCAGATAGCTCCGATTCGGAACCTTTAATTCAAATTCGTCCATTTCTCGGAGCTTTTATTCCACAACCGCAGGTTCGAGTGCCGTTCACACCCCTCACTCCCGAGGCTAGAGCCCGTGCCCGCCAAGCTGAGGTTGAGGCTATAGCCCGTGTCCGCCAAGCTGAAGCTAGAGCCCGTGCTGAAGCTAGAGCCCGTGCTGAAGCTAGAGCCCGTGCTGAAGCTAGAGCCCGTGCTAAGGCTAGAGCTAAGGCTAGAGCTAAGGCTAGAGCCCGTGTCCGTACTCAAGCCTGGTGTGCTCTCTACACAGAACTTTGGTAGTTCTAACGTAAGATTTTTTTTTATTTTTTGTAAATATATGTTTAATTTTTTTTTGATACCATATCATCAATTCGATAACCAAATATATCAATAAGTATTCGTAATAAAAAAGGTCTAGTTGCTACAAAAGATTTATATATATCAGATATCCTACCAATATCTAATATTTTTTTATTAGAATTAAAACAAACAATTAATTTTATAATCAAATATTCTATATATTGTTTGGCTATCATATTATCTAAAATATTCTGATGTATCTGAATCATAGTATCACATATTTGATAAATATTATTATCAATTATATTTTGTGTTAGAAATTCGCTAACAAATATTTCAATATTACGATGCACAGATACCCATCGCATAATAATATGAATAAAATCAAAATTTGTAATATTAGATTTTATCATATATTCAGATATCCACTCTTCAACAACAATTTTTCTATTTATAATATTAATTTCTATCTGTTTATTATGTAGTTGCTTTACACATATATCTAATAATGAATCCAATATGTATTGATAAATAAATTTATACATATTATATAATATCAGACATTTATCTGATTGATACATATATGTATGAATTCCTCTATGAATATTTTTAGATGTATTGTCACCCATCGCAATATATTGCGGACCAATAATCTCATAGTTTGTTTTTGTGCATATAATGAGCCATAATATGAATTGATTTTCTGATAAATTATACTTTACAGCATATATTTTTTCAAAAAACATATTTGTTTGAAGCATATATGTATAATTAATTATAGTTAAATCTGAAATTATAGCTGAATCTAATTTTAATATATCAGGTAATACTATTTCTTTTTTGGATACCATACAAATAATATTAAGTTGGTTGTCAGATACAAATACCATTAGTTCTCCATCATCTGATATATTAAGTGTATGTGAATCATATGATTTTTTTATTTGAATTTGTTTATAATTTGGATAATTTTCAGATTTATAAATTTTAATCAAATCATCCGTGTATTCTAATATATGATTCAAATTTTCTGATAATTTTATATTTGTATTAAATGAAATTATTTTTTGGCTTGTATCATATCCACATATGATTATTTTATTCTCATAATATAATATAATTTTATTTTTGTATAGAATAATATTAGTAACAGATTCTGTAAAAGTATCACTAATATTTTTTGATGGATTGTTTCCAATCAATATATGAGTTTTAGGCACATGTTCAACTAAACTCATGCTATTAATACTACTCAAAATATCATACACATATAAATAATCACCATCTGGTATAGATAACAAATTATGCTCATAAGATATTTGAACATATGGTTCAAGATTTTTAATATTAGTATCAAATACATCAATCAAAGTTTTAGAATTATTTTTAATATCATACAAATAAACGAAAAGTTTTTCTATACATTTTATTTGAAATACATATAGATTTTTATAATTAATGTAAAAAAATTTATTAAAAATAGCATCTGAATCATCCAATATAGATTTATCATAATATATATTTTTACCAACAATTGTATACATAGAATTAATATTATGTGTAGATTTATCTGTACATATAGTTCCACCCATTTTTTATAACAATACAACAGATTTTATATAAAATGATTCAAACATATTGTATGATTTGACAACAATATATACTAATGTGGTTGATAACTATAAATTTTATTTATCTGTATTATATATGTCAACATATTTAGAGTTTTATCAGAATATAAAGAAAGATTTATTGTATACAACAAGTTTGTATTATAATTTATTTCAACATTATATGGGTAATGATTGGTGGAATTATGTTACTGATAATATTATGCTTGGTGCAATACCTCTAAAAAATTATGATCATCATCGAATGCTTGTTAATAATAGTGTTAATCTTATTATATCAGTTGTCGAACCACATGAATATACAGATACATATTTGTCTCAACCAGTCAAACAATCTGATTGGGAAAATCTTGGAATAGAATTTATGAGTTTTCCTAGTCCAGATTTTAACTCAATTGATTATAATATGTTGGATAGAGTTATATATTGTATTATTAATGCTATTAATCAAAATAAAAAAATTTATGTTCATTGTAAAGCTGGAAAAGGTAGAAGTGTTATTGTAGTTGCTTGTTATATGATGTTATCTGACCCCACATTAACCTATGCAAAAGTAATGAAACTTATTCGGTCAAAAAGACCCAATATATCATTAAGCTGGAGTCAAAAAATGTGTATTAGTAGATATTATAATATGATACATCAAATAAATAATGATATTATGTATGATGAAACAGAACCAGTTTATACAGATGATATTGTATAAAAAATATTTTATTTTGTAATCAAATAATGTTGATTATAATATATCTCGTGATAAATATTGAATCAGATAAACTAAAATTATGAACTACACATCACACATCCTTCTTCACCAATAACTTTTCCTGGAATTCTTCTACAAAACATAACTTTTTCTTCTTTTTCTTCTTTTTCAGATAAAGTTATTCCATATTCTTCTGCAATAATATCAATAATATTAGTTTTTCCTAGTAATCTTTGTATATCTGAAATATCAATTCCAAATTTTCCCGGATTAACAGATGGTGTGGTTCGGCAATAATACATACCAGTCTTTAATCCTTGTTTCCATGCATAAAAATGACTTGAATTTAGAATTGTAAAATTTGGTTTAGCAATAAATATGTTCATACTTTGACTTTGGTCAACAAATTTACCTCTTGCGACTGATTGATCGATAATACTTTTTAATTTTATTTCAAATGCTGTTTTGTATACTCTTTTAATATTATCAGGAATCTGAGGTATATCAGCAATTGACCCATTCTTAATAATAATCATTTTTCTAATATCATCATTCCAAATATCTTTTTCAACTAATTGTTTTATCAAATTAGAATTAATAATAATAAATTCACCAGCCAATGTGGTTCGGACAAATAGATTTGACATATATGGTTCGAATGATTCGTAGCATCCCATAATTTGAGATGTACTGGCGGTAGGCATTAACGCTGTAATTAAACTATTTGTAGTTCCATATTCCTTAATTCTATTGATTAAACCATTCCAATCAAACATATCCTTTGTTAACAAATCATTATTAGTTAATCCCCACATATGATATTGTAATATACCCTCTGAGAATGGGGAACCAGCAAAAGTTTTATAAGTCCCTCTAACCTTAGCTAGCATGCAAGATTCATCCAAAGAATTATAATAAATTGTTTCCATAATTTTTGTATTAACATCCAATGCTTCTTTACTTTCATATGGTAATCCCAAAAGATTAAATACATCTGCTAATCCTTGAATACCTATACCAATAGGTCTATTTGAAAGATTTGATGATTTACCTATTTCAAAATTATCATTAAATTTCTTATTATCCAATACATTTTTGGATATACCCATGATTTGTATAAGATTTTCTCTAATTTGGTCAGCATGTCTTATCTGATAAGATGGATAATAATTAATATCAATAATTTTATTTAAGTTTCTTACACATACTCTTGCTACATTTCCTAACTTATGATAATCATATATTATGTTTCCATTTGAATCTTTGGTAATAAATCGAGGCAAACAAATTGATGCTAAATTGCAACAAGCAACTTCTTGCTCATCCGAATACTCAATTATTTCTGCACACAAGTTAGAACTTCGAATAGTTCCAAGATTTTTTTGATTAGATTTAGCATTTGCACTATCTTTATAACAAACATACGGAAAACCAGACTCTATCTGACAATCCAATATATGCATCCACAACTTTCGTGCTTTAACTTGTTTTTTATATTTTTTCTCCTTTTCATATTTTTCATACAATGCTTCAAATTCAACTCCATACGTTTTTTCCAATCCTACACATTCATCTGGACAAAATAAAGACCACATCTCATCAGCTTCAACTCTACGCATAAATAAGTCTGGAACCCATAATGCTAAAAATAAATCTCTGGCTCTATTATCATCACTACCACTACCAGCTTTTCTTAAATCGCAAAAATCAAATATATCTGGATGCCATGGTTCCAGATAGCAAGCAATTGATCCATTTCTATTACCTCCTTGATTGATATATCTAGCTTCTTTATTCAAAACTATACAAAGTGGTATGATTCCATCAGATTGTCCGTTTGTTCCACGAATAATACTTTTTTTAGCACGAACTGATGAAAGATGAATTCCAATACCTCCCGACCACTTGCTTATAATACCAGCAGTTTTTATTTGGTCTAAAATTGAATCAATATTATCTCCTACTCCAAACAAAAAGCATGAGCTGAGTTGAGGACGATTGGTTCCAGCATTAAATAATGTAGGCGATGCATGAGTAAAATATCTTTCTGATAATAAGTTATATGTCTCAATTGCATCCATCAATCTTGTTCCATGGATACCCAATGCAACTCTCATAAACATATGTTGCGGTCTTTCAATAATTTTTTTCTTACCATCCACATACTTTTTTAATAAATATGACCTCTCTAATGTTTTTATACCAAAATAATCTATCTGATAATCACGTTTCCAATCAATCACACTATCAATCTCTTCACTATGAGTAAGCATCATATCACGCACACTATCAGAAATTAATGATTGTCTCAATCCATTGCAATCAGTATTCAAATAAAGTTCTCTCGCAACATCAGCTATCCGATAATTGGTATTAGAATGTAATCTATCAACTATAATTCGTGATGCTAATCTATTATAATCTGGATGATAACTTGACCGACATACACAATAATCAGCAATATAATTATAAAACTCATTTGGGTCTATCTGTTCAGTTAGATTATTTTTTATTAAAGATACTAATGATGGAATATCAATATATTTTTTGTTCAAATCTGATGCATGCTTACTCAAAGTAGCAGTAATAAGCTCTTCGGTGACATCTATTAAATTATTGTTTGAAAAATCCATTCTTTGTATATTTATTATATGGATTATATAATAAATTATTAATATTTCAATTTTATTTTACGGTTGACAAAATATTTTTTCCGACTCAACTGGATAATAATATGATACCATACTATCATAACTATCATATGTATCTGATGTATGATATGCATTATCACTTATACACATCCGACTCATCATTTCACACAACATATCAATTGGATCAATTTCCGAATCAATCATTGTAGATGACAATTGCTCTATATATTTGATTACAGGTTGGCTCATATAATTTATCAATATATGTGTTATTTTTATATAAAATTGAAATTCTAAATAAATAAATAATATAATTCTATAACAGTATAAATAAAAAATGTCATCTCAAATTACCAAACCTGAACCTCTGCTCTGTGAAGATACATTTAGATTTACTATGACTCCAATTGATACCAAGTATGAAATATTATGGAAACTATATAGAAAACAACAAGAAAATTATTGGACAGCTCAAGAAATAAATTTCTCTAAAGACTATGATGATTTTAAACAACTTACTAAAGATGAACAACACTTTATCGAAATGGTTTTGGCATTTTTTGCAGCATCTGATGGTATTGTTAATTTTAATCTTAGCCAAAGATTTTTGAAAGAAATTATGATTGTTGAAGCTAGAACGGCTTATACATTTCAGATGATGATGGAAAATGTTCATTCTGAAAATTATTCAGATATGTTGACAAATATTGTCAAAGACCCACAAAAAAGACAATATTGTTTTGATGCTATTAAGACTGTGCCGGCAATCAAAGCGATGGCTGATTGGGCATTAAAGTGGATATCGAGTGATAAATCTATTGGTCATCGCATTATTGCATTTGCAATCGTAGAAGGAATTTTCTTCAGTGGAGCATTTGCTGCTATTTTCTGGTTGAAAAAAAATAGAAGCAAAGGAACATTATTTATGGAAGGATTAAATAAATCAAACAGATTTATTTCCAGAGATGAAACAATTCACACGATGTTTGCTTGTGCACTATATACATTTGTTGAGAATCGTGTGCCTGAGAATGAGGTGGTTGATATGTTTGAAGAAGCAATTCAGATAAGTAGAAAGTTTAATGAAGATGCTATTAAGATTAAATTAATCGGTATGGATACAAATCTTATGAATCAATATATTCAGGTAGTTGCGGATAGATTGTTAGTATTTATGGGATATAGTAAGATATACAACACAACTAATCCATTTGATTTTATGGATTCAATTGGATTACTTTCAAAGGATAACTTTTTTGAAACCAGACCAGATGCTTATCAAAAGAGTCATAATGAATCCAACACTGCTACATGGGATTTTCAAATATTAGAGAACTTTTAATATAATTTTTTTATTAGTTTATAGAAATCTAAACTCATACTATGTATAATTCAATCATATTATTATAAATCATATATTATAAATAATGTTATCGGATAAATATAAATTTATAAATAAAATCGGTTCAGGTTCTTTTGGAGAAGTATATTTAGCTGAAGATAAAAATAAAAAGCAATATGCTATTAAATTTGAAGAAAAATCATCTCACTCTAGATTAAAAGATGAATATCAGATATATAAAAAATTAGAAGAATTTGGTATAACTACTGGAATTCCAAAAATTTTTAATTTTTTACAAACTCCCACATATCATGTAATGGTTATGCAACTACATGGAGATTCACTTGATAATTTATTTTCTGATAACAATCAGAATTTTGATACTAATACAGTTTTAAAGTTAGGTATCAATATAACTGGATTGCTTGAGAATATTCATCGTGCTGGATTTGTTCATCGTGATATAAAACCTAATAATTTTTTGATTGGATGTGAAGGAGATAAATCAAATATTTATATAATGGATTTTGGATTATCCAAACAATATAAAAAAAATAATTCGCATATAAGTTTAAAGGTTGAAAGGTCGCCAATCGGAACTGCCAGATATGCAAGTATAAATGTTCATATGGGATTAGAACCATCCAGAAGAGATGATTTAGAATCAGTTGGATATATGTTGGTATATTTTTTAAAGAAGAAATTACCATGGCAGGGATTAAAAAAAAAGACCAATAGCAAAGCAGACCAATGGGAACTAATCCGAGATTCTAAAATGTCAACAAGTGTTAAAAAATTATGCGAGGGTTTGCCAACATGTTTTGAAAAATATATAAATTATTGTAAAGAATTGTCATTTAAATCCGAACCTGATTATGAATATTTAAAAAATTTATTTAATATTCATGCAAATCAGATAGAATTAAAATATTTGTGGGAATGATTTATTTATAATTTATTCTTATAATAAATTATAATGGTAAAAACCAAACCTAATTTAATATCATCAAAAACATTCAAACATATAGATAAACTTACAAATACGAATACTACATATAATATTGGTTCAAATAGTTTATGGTTTTTTTATAATGATTATATTAAACCAAATTTATTTCCATTATTAGTATTTGTCATTATATCTGTATTTCTAACACTCAGATACATGATTAAAAAAAATAAAAAGAAAAAAACTAAAAAAATAATAAAAAAAATAAAAAAAAATACAAACTCTAATATTGTTCAACAACCTTTAGAACTTGTATCAGAATTACCAGATATTAGTGAACCTGATACTAATAGTAGCATAACAGCTGATAGTATAGGATTGCTTGAAAAAGAATATAACAAAGATAAACAAACTGGATATATGAGTGACCAAATGTTAAAAGAAACATATGAGAAAAAAACCGCAAAACTATCATTTGATGAATTAGCAAGAGTTATAGCAGGAGGTGAATAATTTTTTTTATCAGATTATAATATGAAAATTCTGCCAGAATATCTGATTGTATCAATTATTGTAACATTTATACTTTTATACTGTCTGAATCCGGAACCAAAAATAATAATAAAAATGCCCAATCCATCTGAACCAGTATCTGCATTATATGTGGATGATAATAATATCACATATAGGTATGAAAGAAAAGAAATAAAAATATAATTTTATATCATTATAATATGATTGACAGTAAAACTGAATATATATATAATATCATACTATCAGTATTCTTAGGAATTATGATGGTTTTAGCGATTAATAGTTTGTTTATGTTTCCAAGAACCGTTGAAGTATATTTAGATTAAAAATTAACTATGTTTTGAATACTATGATGTAACCATATACGAGTATCATCAAACCATTTTATTTGAAATTCACCCCATCGGATATCTGAAGGTGATAGAGTTTCTGCAAATATTGATTTTTCTATATAATGAATTCCAACAAAATCAATTCCTATTTGTTCACATGCATCTGATACATCATTTATATTATACATATAATCATCTATTAGATATATTTTTTTTATTTTATTAAATTCTAAATGATTCTGTATCAGATATTTGATAATATCACCCTTCTTATATGTTCCATAATATATTATACCATCCGAATACAATAATTCTTTTTTATCTAAATATATTATATCAGAATTATTATCAGAATTATTATCAGAATTATTATCAGAAAATTCAATATCTAACTCCGATAATTGTTGTCTTACCAAACTATCCATACTACGTATCACACCATATCTACCGCCTATACGAGTGATACCACACACTCTAATACCCTTTTGTTGCAAATTTCTTATAGTTTGGGGTATCTGTAAATCAACTAACTTAACTCTATATTGATTGATTAGTTCTGAATATTTTAATCGTCCTAATATAGTATGTGTGTCTGAAAAACAATCAGATACATACTTATGACCACAATATCTTAAAATTTTATCACACGGAGTCATAATTACATTATTGATATCAAATATAACCATATCATCTGTGGTAGCTGTCTCCAATATACTAATAATATGATTAAAATTATTGGTTTGCATAGTTTTTTATAATTTGATTATAATCATACATATATATCTAATTATAATCAATTTTTTATAAATTTTCTTTCAGATATGCATTATAATGATGTTCTAAATATTTTATTATATGATTATATTGTGATAAAATTTTAATATGCTTACCCATATACTGTTTCAAATATTCATACATATTTGATTTATCAGATACAACAACACATAATGTGAGTGGATTTATACTCCAATAATATTTATCAAACAATCGATGCAGTATACAATTTAATAGCAATCCATTATTTGGATTAAAATCATTTGATTGAGAGAATGGTATAATATGTGCTGCCTCACACACCTCTGCATCCAATCCAGATACTATACAGCTTTTGAATCTTTCAACAACTGCTTTTCGGTATAAATCTTGCAATTGAGGATTTCTAATTTTAGCCATCACACATATATCTGATGATTGAGATAGCTGTTTGATTTTATCTTCATAATTAGTATTTTTTGTCTGCATCAACTCTTTTATTTGTTCGCTCATTTCTTCTTTTTCTAAATCCTTATTCGGTATAATATTTTTTGTCTGCATCAACTCTTTTATTTGTTCGCTCATTTCTTCTTTTTCTAAATCCTTATTCGGTATAATATTTTTTGTCTGCATCAACTCTTTTATTTGTTCGCTCATTTCTTCTTTTTCTGCATCCTTATTCGGTATAATATTTTTTGTCTGCATCAACTCTTCTATTTTTATTTTTGTTTGTTCGCTCATTTCTTTTTTTATTTTTTCTTCTTTTTCCAAATCCTTCAAAAAATTAGTTTTGATTTTATGAATTTTATTGATATATTTATGAAAATCTTCAATCTGATTATATTTTACATTATTAGCTATTTGTTTGATAAGTCTAATTCTATTTTTTTGTTTAACATCTTGAAATTCATCTATAATGCGTTCTAATTCTACTTCATCAGTTATTCCTATCATACTCAATTGAATTGCAAAATCCAAAGATATTTGTTCTTTACCTTTTGCATCTAATTTATCCAATATATTGTCAGAAAAATGACTAATTTTCTGATATTGGTTAATTTTTTGCTTACTAACACTTAATTTTTTAGCAGTCTCCTCCTTATTATTATTATTATTTGCTAACACTCTATTAAAGGCTTTGACACGCTGACTTAATTTCATATTTTGACGATGAGTATTTTCAATAACACTTAATAAAACTTGCTCATCTGAACTAATGTTATCTGAAATAATATTACATCTAACAGTTGAATATTTTAATTTTTGCATAGCTATATATCTTCTTTGTCCAGCAATAATCTCATACCTACCACCCTCATTAAGTCTAACAGTTAGTGGATTAATCAATCCATACAAACTAATATTATTTGCTAATTCTTCTAGCGATTCATCATCAGTGAATTTTCTGGCATTTTGTGATGAAATTTCTAATTCATTTATATTTATGTCTTTGATATTTGTTTCTAATGAACTCATTATCATACAATATATTGATGGCTATAAATAACTTACCATTTGATTGAATTCAACTTACCATCAGATACATCTAATATTTTGATATATCCATTTGAAGAATTATCACCACTAACAATCTTAAATGCATCCTCAATAACATTTTGTTTAAGTTGTCCATCTCTCTCATCATGTGGGTCAATTGATGGTCCCTTGTTGAATTCAATAACTTGTGCTTGCATTTGATTATCAATCGCCACATCAACACCAAATAGCTGAAACATTACATTATTTTTAAATTTTTGCATTGTATTTATATTGCCTATAAAACTCATACATACATCTCTAAGTAATCGATTTATTCTCTCAAATACAACTTGAGATATTGATAGATTTTGTCCCTTCATCACTGCTTCCTCTTTAGACAAAACTCTATCAGGTTTATCTAAATAAACTTTAAAATCATTATGTGTCAAAGGATTTTTTTCATATACTTTTCTATCAATATATCCAGTGGTTATATTTACATCTGCTTCTAATGAATTTGATTTATATTGTGCCTTTGTATAATACATAAATCCATCATTAAAAGCATACACATCTGTGGAATTTCCTTTACAAACAAATAATAAATAAAATCTTAGATTTATTTTTCTACCATCAATCAAATATGGATTTTCCAACAGTTCTTGCACTATAGTATAACCATTCTTAGCTCCATTCATAATTTCATTTTTATCTTTTGTTATCTTTAATCCTTCCTGTCTTTGAATATTTTTTTTCATAATATAAGTTTTATTTGAATTATATTCTTTATCAAATAATTTTATATCATCAGGTAAATACAGCACATAACTTTTTGGTAACATACTAATAGTTTTATTGTATCCATGGTGTTTTAGCACATTTAACCACAACCATTCTTTGGCTGAGATAGTGTCAGAATTATCAATTATAAAATATCTGGCTCCTTCTCTAACAGGCATTTTATTCAACTCATTATTTATCTCATCATATCCACAAGGAAAATATATCTGCCACTTATCTCCAGATTTAATGATGTTATTTCTTTTTAAAACATTATCCATTGTTTTTCCTAGTGAATAATCACACTTATTTTGATTCCAATATATTTTTTGTTTGAGTGGAGATACAGATACCATGTGTTCAGAACTTATATTATAAGAGATATAATATACTGTTAGTAGCATAAGAACTATAAATATTAAAATTATAATTTTAACAAATATTTTCATTATTATATTTATTTGTTATAATTTTATTTTTTGATGGTTGGATAAAACTATTTATAATTATTCATATATATAAAACATTTTATTCATAATAAAAAATATATTCTTTGAATAATATATAAGAATATGGAACAATCACTCTTAGATTATATTATTTTGGGTTTAATCATCGCAGTTATAATATATTTGCTTATTCAAATGATATCAAATAGTAGATCTGAGCATATGAGTAAATCATTGTCAGAAAATCCTACATCATATGTTGAAGAAGAACCATCTGAACCTAAAATTAGAATAAACCCTAGTCCAACTGGATTAACTTGCAAAGTTGATAAAATGCAATCAGATGTTGATAAGTATATTGGAGACATAGTGTATGGTGATAGATTTAGATGCATAGATAAATCAGACCCATTTAGTAGAAGTGATGTTGATGCTTATCAGAATGGTGTGTTTGGATTTGCTGATGATATTAACCGTTCTAGCAGCCAAGCAAATGTTGACCCTGTTGATATGATGAATCAATATTTGGTTTCACCAACTGGAGAAAATGCAAATAAGAGTATTGCGGATGTGTATGATATGATGACTGCTAACAATCAAGTTGATGGTGTTTCGCCTAACAATTTTGAAAATATGAATAAAATGTCAGATACGAATAATTTTTTTGAACAAAATGTTCCATCAGAAAATGATGGATTTTTTAATCTTCGACAGGTATCTGCAGAAAATTTTGCTGAAAGTTTGGAACAAAGTTCTGGAGACCGTTATCTGAATATCGACCATACATTTAATAATGGTTTGCTTCTCAATAAGACTGATATGGGAAACTATTATTCGGAATGTAATTGGGATACTAATAATTGCACCAATCCGTCAAATGATGTATCTGTTGGTGGTATATTTTATGATAATGTGAGTGGAAACTCAACACTACCAATGCATTCTAATATGGCTTTAATGTATAAAAATTGATTCTCATACTACATAAAGTATAAATAATACTAATATATTATATAAAGCTGATGTATAATATCTCACAATCTGCAAAAACTAATTTTAATCCTAAAGTTGATCAATTCAAAGAACAATTGATTAACTATATTTATAATACTATTGAACTTTCTAAATTTAAATTTGAATTATTACAATTTGAATCTGAACTCAAACAGTTGACTGAAAAAAAATATTTTCTATCGGCTAATTTTTCTGGTTCAAATTGTCTGCTTGTGTTTATGAAAATAAAAGACAAATATAATGCTTTTATGGTTGATAGAAAAAAATTAAGTTATAATTTTAGTAAGATTGATTTTAATAAAATAGATATAATCAATGTGTCAGTAAAGCTTGATACATCTATCTATAAAGGATCTATTTTTGATGGAACATACATTCAAACCAAAACAGAAAAAGTATTTGTTATAACTGATTGTTATTATTTTAAAGGAGAAGATATGACAAATACTGGATTAGATAAAAAAATGTTATCAATTCGCACCTATTTGGAGTCAAATTATAATTCAGATGATTTGTCTAATAATCTTCTGATAAGTCTTAACAAATTATATAATATTGACCAAATAGAAAATGTATCAAAAAATATTATTCCAAAAATTAAAAATTATTCAGTCAGAGGAATATGTTTGTATCCAGATGTATCTGGAACAAAACTTATATATATGTTTGGAAATGAAAACAGAGAAAATCCCGAACAAACAAATAATTATGTATCAAAAGGTGTACAGAAACCATATATGACGAATCAAAATTATGATAATAGAAAAAAACAAGTTTATGAGAATAATCAAACCAGATATACAAAACCAACATATCAGATAAAGACCGTTCAACCTTCATATAAAATACAACAAACACATCAAACACATCAATTACCTCAAGAATCTCAACCAAATCAATTAACCCATACATCAGATATCTCAAAAAAATATGCTCCCAAAAAAGATATCAATCCATCATCTTATATATTTGAAATGATGGTATCTGCAGATAATTCAAAGCCTGATATTTATGTTTTAAATTGTGTGGAACCAATTGTAAAAGATAATCGAACACATTTAAAACGAATTCGAATTGGTTTGGCTTATATTCCAAATCTATCAACAAGTAAATGGTGTCGAGAAATAACAGAAAACGCAATCAGCGAATCCAAAAAATACATATTGGTAAATTGTAAGTATCATTCGGATAAAAATAAATGGGAACCATTTCAAATTAGTAATGAGAAAAGACCCAGTTTTATTAGTGATTTTGAGAGTTAATTTAGTAAAAGAATACAACTATTACTGAGATATTATCAGTCGAACCTTTTGCAATTGCAAGTTCTGCCAGTTTTTTAGCAATATTTATATTTTGATTTATTCTAGTTCTACCCGTCATATCATAACATGATTCAAGAACTATATTTACAACATCCTGATTTGAATATACATCCCATAATCCATCACAAGCTAATACCATAAAATTATCATTTGATGTTAATTTATATCTATATAAATCAGGCATATTTGTCACATACGGATAAGCAGATGTATCACCAAAAGCACGTGATACAGATAAATTACAAATCCTATAATCATAGCCATCAAATACTATTTCTCCGCCTAATTTTTTTATTCTATATGATTCTTCTGGCCAATTTGGTTTATGGTCTTTGGTTAATGGAATACCTAATCCATTTCGACACAAAACACATCGTGAATCACCAGTATTCAAAATATTCAAAAAATCTTTATCTGCTTCTTTGTATTGTATGACTACCAGACAAGTAGAGCCTGCGGTTGTAGATATATCACGATATTTTGATTGTAATAGTTCTCTCCAGTAATTATATATATCTTTAACAAAATTCTTTTTAAGAGGATATGATACTTTTTTGTTTATAAAACATTGGGGCAGATTATCAGCCAGAAATTTACTAATTGATTTGCCTCCATGTCCATCATAAACTCCAAAAAAATTAATTGGTAATATATCTGGATTTTTTCCATCCAAATTTATTATTTCTGAATGTTTATCTTCATTTTGAGGTCTTTTACCTTTTAAGCTTACTGAGTGGACACTAATAGTCATTATATTAATTATAATTATAAAATAAAAAAATATTATTGAATTCGTTATATCTATATATTTATTCAGTTTCTGACTCTATACCACTTATAATAATACCATACCCAATTAATTCAATCACCGAATCATCTATATGATTATTTTTTTTAGAATTAACAATTATCTTGTCCCCAATTTCAACACATATTGGTTTTTCTAATTCTAACAAAAGTTCAAATTTAGTATCTAAAGACTGATTGATATTTTTGATGATTGATTGAATATTATTAGCATTAATATTAATATTTACTTCTTGTCCTACAATAATATCTACATTATTAAATTTTTCAAATATCACAGTAATTTTTTCAAAAATTTTAAATTTATCTATATGACTCACAATAGTTTGTCCAACCAATCTGTCATCACCAGTTAGTGCGGGGTCAATATCCAGCTGAATACCAATCGAACCTCCTGGAATAGCTGTATCTAATGGTTGCTTTTCTGAATAGATTGATAAAACTTTTGCACTCAATGGAAGATATTTCCAAATTTTATTACTATCTGGTGTATTGATTTTAACAACAAATCCGGGCAAAATATAAATATTATCAGATACATTTAATTTACCTCTAACTAGAGTTCCGCCCACTACACCACCTCTTAAACTCTGAATATCAGTCTTAGCATTATTTACATTAAAACTTCTCACCACATACATTCTAATACAATTACCCAAATCTTTTGGCGGAATCTTATAATTAGCAAGATATTCACACAACACATCAATATTGCAATCAAGTGTTGCTGACATTGGAATAATAGGAATATTGTCTCCCACATATTTAGACATCATTCCAATTAAATATTTGGCTTTTTTTTTATCTTTTTGCAACAAATCCATTTTATTCACACAAGCAGTTATGATTGGTATACCCAATGCTTTCATAACATTTGTATGACAAATAGTTTGAGGAGCAGGAAATATATGATTTGCCGCACTCTCAACAAGTATTGCTCCATCCATCACACACGTCCCATTAAACATTGTTTGCATAAAACTATTATGTCCCGGAACATCTGTAAAACTAATATGATTCATCAACATACATTCTGAATCACAATGCTTACAAAAGTATTCTTTGGGAATTGAATCAGTTGCTTGATAAGCTTGAGGTGCATCACATGTTTGACATTTCCAAATTTTAGCATTCGCATAACCAAGTTTAATCGTAATATTACGAACTTGTTCAGCTGCATGCTTTTGTGTAGCTTGTCCAGAAATTGCTTTAATAATAGAACTTTTACCATTGGATACATGTCCAGCAGTTCCAATATTGCAGATAGGTTGATTTTGAATTACTTGTTTGTATTCCATTTAGATTTATATAATACTTTTATAACAATTATTATATAATTATTCAAACATTCAATTTTTACCAATCAAAAAATTTCATCTCAATACCATACTTATCATCTGGTGTTTCAAATATTTCCAACATTTCTTTTTGAAATAATTCAAATAATTCTTTTTCAGATTCTAATTTTGATTCTGCAATTTTGTATAATCTATATGCAATATTATTAGCAATATAATTTTCTATTATATCTTTATAATCTTCTTTAGATTCATTTATCAAGAATTTAATCAATTTATCCTGACAATAATAAAACACTATACCTTTAGTGTGAACAATTGCATTTATCACACATTCCTTATAATGCACCGATGCATACAATATATCAATAATATCAGTATTGCTTGGAATATATCCAATCTGAGCTAATTTTGCATCATTAAATGCTGATAAAAAAATTGGATGAGTGTGAGTTGAAATACGATACATACTTATCGGATATGATATAGCTGATTTAATATATGGTTCTGATTCTTTTCCATATACAAATTCACCTATAGTGTTTTTTATAATATTACAGTTAAATGCCGACTCATATGATTTGCCTAACAACTCATCTATATATTTTTTATTTTTTCTTAATATCTTTGTAGCAAATAACATCAATACAAACATTCTATCTCCACCATTCATATTTTTAGTATGATATTTCAAGTATTTATTGATATAATTCATATATTATATTATTATTTTATTTGTAAAATGTATATAATATGAATGAGATTGATAAAAATCAATACGATGAAAAAGCATATTTTAAATCCAAAAAATCACCATATACTCAAATAAACAATCTGAAAAAAAAATTATTAGATAAATTGATTTGGTTTCAATTTGGAGGAGGTGTAAAGTGGAAAACATTCTCACATAATGGTGTTTGGTTTCCACCAGAATATGTGCCTCACTCCCAACCTCTTAAATATAAAAATCAGATGATTGATTTAAAACCTGATGCTGAGGAGGTGGCGATGTTGTATGCGAGATATATCGAGACTGATTATGTGACAAATAAAACATTTAATAAAAATTTTTGGAATGATTGGAAAAAAATATTAGGCTCTGAATCACCTATCAAAGATTTGGATGGATGTGATTTTACTACATATAATAAAATTCTATCAGATGCAAAAGAAAAGAAAAAAGAATTAAAATCTGACAATAATAAAGCTATTATTGATAAGTATCAGATAGCTATTGTTGATGGAAAAGAGCAACCGGTTGGAAATTTTAGAATCGAACCACCTGGAATATTTATTGGAAGAGGTGATAATCCTAATTTGGGAAAACTTAAACGAAGAATCTATCCAGAAGATATTACAATAAATGTTGATAAAGAGACTACGGTTGAAGTACCTGAAGGATTGAAAAGTTTAGGTCACAAGTGGGGAAAAGTTATACATGATAAAAATGTTGAGTGGTTGGCAAGTTGGAAAGATTATATAACTGGAAAAACAAAATATGTATGGCTTGGTTCTAGTTCAGATTTTAAAGCATCATCTGATGAACAAAAATTTGAATTAGCTAGAAAACTAAAAAGAAAATATAAAATGATTGTTGAACAAAATAATAAAAATCTTGAAAGTTCTGATAAAAAAGTCAAAGAATCAGCTATCGCGTTGTGGTTTATTGCTAATTTGGCAATAAGAGTTGGTAATGAGAAAAGTGAAGATAAGGGTGCAGATACAGTAGGAGCTACATCTTTACGAGTAGAACATGTTACTTTATCTGATGATAATCAAATAACCTTATCATTTTTAGGAAAAGATAGTGTGCCTTATAATAATACTGTTAGACTTCCAGATTTAGTATATGATGGTGTTAAGATGTTGATTGAAGGAAAACCAATATGTGATCCATTATTTGATATAATAACAGCTAATGATATTAATAAATATTTGCAAACATTTATGAAAAATTTATCAGCCAAAGTATTTCGCACATATAATAGTTCTATATTGTTCCAAAAAGAACTAAAAAAAATATATAGTAAATTTGAAGGAGTAGATGTGGATAAAGATTTAATTCTAGATGCTTTGATGGCAGCAAATATTAAAGTTGCATCATTATGTAATCATCAAAAAGCTATAGGAAAAAGTAAATCTAAAGACAATATATCAAAAATAGATAAGATGATTCGCAAAGTTAGAACAAGTTTGAGAAAAGCAAATAAAAAAAATCCTGAAAAGATAGAAAAATTAAAAAATAAATTAAAATTATTAAAATCTAAAAAAGAGATTAAGCAACAAACAAAAAATCTTAGCACTGAGACATCAAAAGCAAATTATATTGATCCTCGATTAATAATTGCTTTTACCAAACATTTTAATATACCGATAGATAAAGTATTTTCAAAAACATTGCAACAAAAATTTAAATGGGCGATGAATGTGAAGGCAGATTTTAAATTTTAATTTCAAATTCTAATATAACCATATTTTTTTACACAATCAAATAATTTATTTATTATTATGGTTACGGTTACCACATATGTATTGATTGAACGATTTAATTCAAAAGATTTTATATCCAAACAATCATAATATATTTTTTTTGGTAATAATCTGATAATATATTTGTATCCGATTAACTGAAACAAAAATTTCAAACGAACTTCTAATTCATTTATAATTTCTGGATATACTTTGTAAGGTGTATTTTTTGCCAAACCCAATAAGTCATTACAATATATACCATCATATCCAGTTATAGAGCAAATTCTTGGATATATTGTATGTTTGATAAAATCTCTAACTGTATGATATTTGATACGACTCAGAATCTTATTATATAATCTGTATAACATTTTTACACATAATGTTTTCTCATCTAATTCAGTCAAACATAAATTACAAAATATATTTATATGTAAATATTCTGGGTCTGAAAGAATTGTTGATATGTTATCAATATATTCCATTTATAATAAATTTGTAAAAATATTTTTATTGTAATTTGGCAAAACATATTTTATACAAATTAAATTAAAAATAACATAATAAATATTATATTTTTCAAAATTCATTATACATGTATATCAAACAAAAAATGGTTTAATTGAAGACTGAATACAGTTAAAAATAATAAAGTGAGTAAAAATAAAAACATAGAAAATTTAAAATTTATAAAAATTGAAATTATAATAATATAATTTTATGAATAATAATTTTATATATACAATTACAATGTTAACAAATCCAGATAAAAAAAATTCTATAGATAATAATATTGGTTTAATAAAAAAAGGAACTGGATGTTCAAAAAGTGGGAATAAATATGAAAAGCAAATATACGATGTCATATCAAATACATTATTTAATGAGAAAAAATTTAATACACAACAGTTAAAACAACTGGGTGGTTCGAGTGCAACTATTGATATTACATGTAATTATAAAAAAGAAAATGACATTGGTATAGAAATTAAAAAATCAAATACACCAGATTGGTGTCAATGTTCATTGGTGTTTGACAATCAAAATGGATATTGGGTTGCATCAGACAAGGGGAAAATTCCAAAAGAAGCACAAAATATATTTAACAGAATATTGAATAAATACAAATTATTTGATGGAGATATACCACCATTTATGATTAAACAGATAAAACATTCTGAATGGTTATCAATAAAAAAACAAACTGACAAGTGGAATGATATATATTTTGATGTTCCAAATGATACTATAAACAAATTATATCGTTCAAAAGGTTGTCACTATATACAAATTTCTGATTATGGATTATATCATTTGGGTGAGGATATATGTAATTTTGACGTTCCTGAATTTAACATAGAGCAACAAATACGAATTCGAACAAAAATTCATCAAAAATCTACAAAAAAAGGATTTTGTACATTATCTGTGATGGCAGCATGTAAACCAAAAAAAATAAAAGAACTACAAAAGAGCAATTATTCATTAGATACAATAGATAAATTACCAACAAACCTAAAATATATTAGTTACAAATAATTACTATTTCTGATGATTTTTTTGTTTTATTCATCCCATATTTCCATGCTATATCAATAATTATGTATTTAGAATATAAATCACGTATATATTTACAATCATTATATGTCATTATCCAGTTTTTTTTTGTTGTCAATAAAGTATGTAATTGTTGATGGTCAAATGTTTCGTGTAAATCTCCACATTTACCATATAATTTGGACTTTTTTTCTAAATAGTATGGAGGATCTAAAAACATTATAGTATTATCATCGCCAATTATTTTACAATTATCTATATATTGCACAAAATCATAATTAGATATATCTAAATTATCAAGATTTAAATTTTCTATTCTTTTTATTGATGATTTTGTAAAACGTTTTTCACTTGATTCCTGTGAAAATCCACCAGACAATGTTGCACCACTAAATGAACATCGATTTATTACAAAATAATACATTGCTTGTTTGATTATATTTGTTTCTATCATAATACAGTTACGATATTCATCAAACATATGCTTTGTTACACAATCAATTTCATTTAATTTATCACATAATTTTTTTTTATTTTCTTTACAACATTTCCAAAATGTCGTAAGAGGAGTAAACTTATCATTTGCTAATATTGATATATTATATTTATTTTGTAAATAGAATTCAAATGAACCACCACCAAAAAATGGTGATATTATAGTATTTATAGTTTTAACATTAAAATACTCCATTAGCACATTATCCAAATATTTACATGCTCTGGTTTTTCCACCAGGATAACGTAAAGGAGATATATTTTTCATTTTATTGTTATCTTTTATTATACTATAATATTTAATTTTATTATTTTCAATTTTTGTCATTTTATATGATTATTACAAAAAATATTTTATATATTTTCTGAAATAGAAATTAAATTGTCATTATAAAAATGTTAAATATAATATATTAGAATTATTTACAGAATGTATAATAAAATGTTTTATAATAGGTATATTGGTATTCATAAATATTATTGTAAAAATAAATATATATACTAAATTTATATTATGCGAATTATATTTGGTAAAAAACATTTTATGCTTGCAGATAGAATGATTTTATTTACTCCGATTATTATAAAAAAATACAATATACAAAAAAATCATAATATGTTTATTCTATCACACAATCTTCCAATCTAATAATCTTAAACAATATACTAATATTATTAAGATTATTAATTCTTATACTACCACTTTGATTAACTGCTCTATAAATTTCATCATATGTGTTTGCTTTAATATCAATATACTGTCTGATTGTATTAGTTTTTGTTGGACAAATTGGTTCTAAAAGTTCTGATAGATACCAAATAATGAGTGCAGTGTTGGCAAATAATTTTTTATTTGTTTCAAAATCTTTCATTTTTTCCCACAATTTATTGTTTTGAAAATATTCATTGCCTATCTCTGCAACCCTATTGATAACTTTTATCACATCATGAAATACAAATGTCTCAAAAGCATTGATATATTTTGTATGCAGTTGATTTAACTCATCAATCTGCTCCAGCTGATAATCTAACACCATACTATCGGATAATTTGCTGATAAGTGATAAAAATCTATTAACCAGATTACCAATTTTTTGTGCAAGTTCTCCCTTCACCACTGCTACAAACTCTTTCATATTAAATGCTGAATCATGTGATTCAGGACGAATTTTTATCAAATAGTATCTAAAATAATCTGCATCAATACCCAACTTTTCAGATAGTTTTTGAACAGTATCTCCAAATATTCCTACATTATTCCCTTTTGAAAATTTCTTTCCCTCATATGTTAAATAATCAGTTGCAGATATATCGGTAACCCCACATCCAACATTTTGATTAGAACCTACCAGCGATGATGGAAATATAATTGAGTGAAATACCACATTATCTTTTGCCATAAATTGAACCCATCTACGAGAATCATCACAATATGTTTGAACCCAAGTTTTCCAATCAAACAAACTTTCATACAAAGCTTTTTTCTCACTATATCTGGCTAACAAACAATCAGAATTTTCAAAACTAATACTTTTTAATTCGTTAAGTTCATCTTGCATCCGAATACTCATCTGACTATTTGCAAAATGATTATCTAAATATTCTTTGATGATTGATAGATAACCAATTGGTGCATCAAACCAAACATAAAATACTTTATTTTGATATTCATCCAGTTCCACATAACCTGTATTTTTAGGAAAAGGTGTTCCCCAAACCAAATCTCTGGTTATACATCTGCTCTCCAATCCTTCACTCAACCATTGTTTGGTAATATTTTCTGCTACTGCGGATAAATATCTTACAGTTTTATTAGATTTTGAATCAGGTAAAAAATATTTTTTCAATATGTGTGTAAAATTATCAAGTTTCAAATAAAGATGTTTAGATGACTTTTCTATCGGATTTTGTTTGCATACCGAACACCATTTTTTTGTCATTTTTGTTATATCAATCAAATTACAACAACTATCACATTGGTCACCCTTAACTACTCCTTTGCATCCAGCAATATAACACATTCCATGCACATATCTATCAGATACAAATCTTTCACAACCATCACAATATAATTGCACAACTATTTTTGATTCAATATGATTATTTTTCCACAAATCCATAAAAATTTCTTGCGTAAGTTTGGTTTGTGATTGTGTGGTTGTTTTACCAAAATAATCAAATGAAATATCAAACCATTTATAAATTGATTGGTGAATATCATGATATTTATCACACAAGTCTTTGCAAGACATTTTTTCTTCTATTGCTTTTACTTCAGTACAGGTTCCATATTGATCGGAACCACATATATATAATACTCTATTTCCAATTTTTCGTTGATATCTCGCATACACATCCGCACTAAGAGTTGAGCCAACAATATTACCCAAATGTGGAATATTATTAACATATGGTAGAGCACTAGTTATAAGAATTTGTTTGTTCATCTATTTGTAATATTAGTATCTGATATTCTTATATAAAAATATAATTTTTCAAATTTTATAAAAAAATTGAAAAAACAATTATACTAATAGAACTATTTGTATAATTTATACATACACTTAAAATTCTTTTCCAAAAAACTCTTTCAAAAACTCTCAAACTATGGCAGCTGTACAAGCACAAGATGGTGAATGGGAGGTGGTTTGCAAAAAAGGCAAAAAAGGCAAAGAGCCTACGGTGAGTATTACTCGCAGTTGGACTAGCTCTCCTCCTCACAATCCAGATTTTCAAAAAGTTTCATCTGGTCTGGACAATGAAATTTGGCAAGCAATCCAAGAACAGCTCTCACCACACTCAAAAGTCGGCTGTCGGTTCCGTGTATTCCCGCTCACTGATAAATACCAAATTGAGGTGTTGGAAACCAAACGAGGCACAACTCTTTTGAGTCAAAGCCATCTCCACACTGATACTCGCGATGGTCGGCTAATCATTGGTGCTACCAGATATGTGAGGGTTAATTGGTAGCGGTAAAGAGCTGTTTGTCTCGGAGAAATCCAATCGCTGACCACAAACTGTTTGGATCCGATTTAGGCAAATCATCTTTTACAATTTTTTCTATACGTGCAAACATATTTAGCAGAAATTGTTTGGCTACATCACTAAACTTATCATACTCAATTTTGATACGCTTAAAATTTATTCCTTTACAAAATTCATCAACTGCTTTAAAACCATTTTTATAAATAGATTCGAGTTCTTTGCCAAAGACTATAGAAAAATCAGTTATTAATTTAATAATATATTTTGTATCTAGCAACCAGTTAGGAGTATTTTTTGATAGATTATGTTGTTTGATAAATTTTTCTATCTTTATTGATTTGGGTATATTTTTTTCTAATAGTCTGTATAACATTCTATTTGGTTCGCACAAATGAGTGATAAGAAATTGCTGTATATTCAAATCTTTTGATGAAAATTTTTCTACAAATTCTACTAATTTTTCAGAAATACCTGATGTATCGAAATTATCTTTATTTTTAACAAATAATCCATTCCGAGACTCATAAATAACAATATTTATATGACTCATTATATGTAGAATCATATCTGTATCAATCTGTTCAGCTTTTATTTTATATCTATAAAACATTTTTGCAAGCATAAATATATATTTCAAATTATAAGGATGAACTTTTACTTTCATTGTTGAGAGTGGTAGTTCGAGTCCGAGATACCCATCAGCTTCCAATATAGCTATTTCAAACAATGCTTGTTCCTCTAACTGTATTGGTTTATTTGTTTGATATAAAATAAATGTTTTAGCTCTTGATACTAATCTGTCATCTTTTGCTAACTTTTCTAAATCTTTTTTATAATGAATATCTAGAACTTTATCTTGAGTGTAAGCACAAAAATCCCAATCTCTAATTAAATCTAATTGTAAAAATTTTTCAAATAATGTTTTAAAATGTTTTTTATTATTTGTAATCATTTTTAATATTTTTAGACCCAATACTGTTCCCCCCTTAATATATACCAACATATTCTGGTCAAACATTTTACTTATAAATGACCTATATTGGATAGTTTCATTTCGGATACCAGCTTCTGCTAAATTCCTACTTATATATTTTGCATCACAGTCATTAATACAACTTTGCTTGGATTTATATTTGCCTTCTTTTGATTCAAAACATATATTATTAAAAGAATTATTTGGTTCACAAGCAAATTTTATTTTATTTGATGATTTACTCATTATATATTACTTGTTTAAAAAATAAATTATTTTCAATATAATACAATTTATATAAAAAATTGAATTTTTGCAATAATTATAATAACTAACTATAAATTGCATAATACTTTTTAACATATAAACTTTTCAAGCTATTTGTATAACTATGAATTCTTCTCAAGATGCTTCTATGTGTTTTTTACCATGTGTAAGTTCTTCACAACCTTTTGCATGTTCTCTGCCACCTCTTGTAAGATCATCTCCAACAAGTCCTCCAAAATCTGGTAATCGACCTGCAGTTATTTTAGATTTTGATGACACGCTTTTTTTCTCTAGTAGTATGAGTGAAAAGTATGAAAGAATTACTTATGATGAGTTGGCTTCAGCTAAAGTTTATTTTAAAGATATTCTTCCCAGATATTCGGAGGCATTGATTAAGCTACTCACCAAAATCGAAGCGTTGGGGGACATATGTATTGTCACTAATGCTACAGATGAATGGGTGCATAGATGTGTGTCGGTTCTTTTTCCGGAAACAGTTTATTTGTTCAAAAAAATTCCAATCTTTTCTGCAAGAAACTTTTTCGAAATGTTTTGCGGACAGGAGATTTTCAGAAAGCTTTATCCTAATCCGGCAATCATTCCAACCACCGCTCATTGGAAAGAAGTTGTATTTTACCATCTCCGTTCAATCGCTACTCCAGCTCTACAGACTGTTGTTTCAATCGGCGACTCTACAGATGAGTGGAATGCGAGTGGTCGTGTTTTTGATAATGGGCGAATACGAATCAAATTTATAAATAATCCTTCGCCTGAAGATTTGATTGAGCAGTTTGGTCGACTTGAAAGAGAAATTGAACATCTGCTAACTCTTCCCGGAAATACCGATGTTATCTTTCGCGAAGTTGTTGTACCCCCTCCAAAGGCATCTCGCTCTCGTACTCCTTCTCCTTCTCGTGATGAACCCGAACCACCTGCTGCTCCACGGAAGGTTCGTCCCAATGGTCTATATATGCATCGCGTTCCTCAACATTCTTCTGAAGCAGTATCTTTGGATGTTCTACCAAACCCATCACATCCTCGAAAGCGTTCTCTGACTCCGGAACCAAGAACTCCTTCTCACACACCTCCCGATGCTCCGAAGAAACCAAAACCTTCTGGTGAGAGTCTATCTGACTAACAAACTTGATGGGAACTTTTAATATATTCTGCCAAAAGAGTTCATCTTTTGTCCATGCTTCAAATCTCATATGTTTATCATACATATAATTTATTATGATAAAATTACATCCGAATACTTCTAAAACTTTTTTTAATCTCTCTGATTGTTCATCATGCACAGATACTCTAATGAATATTTTTTTTATCTTTGGATTAGCTAATACCTCGTAGAATCTATAGATTCGTCTCCGATATTTTGTTTCAAAATCATCCATTTTATCATGTGGAAATACAAAGCCATATTTGGAATTAGTAATTCTGTATATATTTGGCATACAATCAGAATTCCAATCTTCATTGATAGAAATAAATTTATTACTATTTGTCTCAACACAATCTAAATTTTCAAAAAAATATTGAAACTTATTCTCAATAACTTCTATGATACTTTGATAATTATTAGAACGCATCCAATCAAATGGAAAAGCCATATGCCTCAATCCAAGTTTTTGAAGCTGATATGCAACCGAACAATCCGAACCCAATGAGATATAAATTATGTCGGAACACGATTTCATTTTTATCAAAAGATGCAGATAGTATTAAAGATATTATTAATCAGAGCATATCAGATATTATTCAATTTTTACAAATATATAAATTTACACCCCATACATATATACAAATTCAAGCCAATCCATATAATTGTGTGTTGATTGTTAAAAATTCAAATATCATAGATTTTTCAGAGTTCGATAAAAAATTCAATATAGTATGTTTGATAGTTAATCATACTATTATTCGAAATAATTTATATCAAACAACTATTAAGAATCAAATAATTTTTAGACAATACAAAACATTTCATCAAACTGATGATATGATTCAAAATAATATGTATGATAATATTATTAGATACTGTGATGGATATGATGAATTAGTATGTTTGGGTGGAGAAATGTATGTGTTTGCTTCTATTCTACAATACAATAAACTTAGTTGTTATTCAGATTTTCAAAGTATTGTATCTGATACTGCGATAAATATAAAATCATCTGATAATATTTGGCTGATTGATTATCAAACCATACAGTTAAGCATAATATCAGATAATTGTTGTTTGATTGCTAATACTGGAAAAGGAGGGATGAGAGAAAATTTATGTAATCAAATTATTAACAATAATATTAGCAGATTAGTCATCATATCATGTAATCAGAAAAGTTTTAATAGAGATGAACAAATAATAGGTTTGGCTTACAAGCTAATACAAAAAATAAATTTTGGTTATGTTGATATGTATGTGTTTGACCACACATAATTTTATAATACTGTTTGCTATATTTATACTTAATTACCTATTTTTATATTTTACAAAAGGTATAAAGACCCATCTATCTGATACTACTAATGCAATCAAATAATCCGGATTTTATTGGTATCGATTTAGGAACAACTTATTCGTGTGTTGGAACTTATCGAAATGGTAAAGTTGAAATAATACCAAATAGTTCAGGTATGAGAACCACACCCTCATATGTAGCATTTGATACAACAGATAATATTACAGAAAGATTGATTGGCGAGGCAGCTAAAGACCAATTAGCTCGAAATCCATCTAATACTTTATTTGATGTAAAGCGATTGATTGGTAGAAAATTTATGGATCCGACAATTCAGAAAGATTTGGATCATTATCCATATGAGATTGTAGAGTCAGAAAGTGGAGGAGCTGAGATTAGAATTACACAAGATGAGCAACAAATAACTTATTCACCAGAAGAAATTTCTGCAATGATTTTATCAAAATTAAAATTAGATGCAGAACAATATTTAGGTCATACAGTCAAATATGCGGTTATTACAGTTCCAGCTTATTTTACAGATGCTCAGAGACAAGCAACTAAAGATGCAGGAAGAATTGCAGGATTAGAGGTGATTCGTATTATTAATGAACCGACTGCTGCTGCTATTGCATATAATATTGATAGAAATACAAGTGCAACAAAAGAGAGAAATGTATTGGTATTTGATTATGGAGGTGGAACATTAGATGTAAGTGTCCTACAAGCTGATAAGAATATTATTGATGTTAAAGCAACATGTGGAGATACACATTTGGGAGGAGAAGATTTGGATAATCTATTGTCTGATTGGTGTTTGTTAGAATTTGCTAAAAAGAATTTTAAACCCAAAATTGTTCTTGACTCTGAGACTAATCAAAAAATGCTTCACTTATTTGAATGTGTGAGTGTTGGTGATTTGTATCGAACAGATACCAAAGAGTTGAGTGATAAAGTAAATGGATTAGATGGTTTGACAAATATCAAATTATTTGTTGGTGAAGTTATCAGAATGCGAGAAATTGTTAGCAATATATCGGCAAATAGTTTATTGTTTGCAAAATTAAAAAAATCAGCAGAAAATGCTAAAAAAATGTTATCAGTCAATCAAACAGCTAATATTATGGTTGATTCATTTTATACTTATAATAATAAAACCTATGATTTGAAAGTATCTATATCTAGAGATATATTTGAACGAATATGTGCTGATAATTTTGATAAGTTGATGCATCCTATTGATAGTGCATTGAAGGATGCAAAGATTAAATCTGATATGATTGATGATGTGGTGCTAATTGGTGGCTCAACAAGAATTCCTAAAGTTAGAACAATGTTAGCTGATAAATTTAGTAAACAAGTTATACGCTCCGATATAAATCCAGATGAAGCGGTAGCGTATGGAGCTACCATTCAAGCCGCCATTCTTAGAGGAGTTGATGATTCGCAATTAAAATCAATGGTATTGATTGATGTGATTCCACTTACATTGGGAATTGAGACAGCAGGTGGATGCATGCAACCATTGATTAAACGAAATCAAACAATTCCTTGTGAGTGTCGTAAAATATTCAGCACTTGTTCGGATAATCAACCAGGAGTAACTGTAAAAGTTTATGAGGGTGAGAGAGCATTAACAAAAGATAATAATCTGTTGGGAACATTTGATTTAGAGGGTATTCCACCAGCTGCTCGAGGAGTTCCAAAAATAGAGATTGAGTTTCGGGTTGATACAGATGGAATTATTAGTGTATGTGCGAAGGATGCGGTGAGTGGAGTGGTAGGTAATATGGTGTTAAAAAATAATAAAGGTAGATTATCCGAAGATGAAATTAATCGGTTAATCAAAGAGTCTGAAAAGTATGCGGAATCAGATAAAGCACAACGGGAAGCGATTGAGAGTCGGATGAGTTTGGATTCGTTGATTAATAGTTATTATAAAATAAGTTCAGAACCTGAATTTGTTAAGAAGGTATCAGAAGATGTGAGGCAAACAATTAGTCTAAAAATATCAGATGCTATGAATTGGTTGGAAAATGTAGAATCTGCAGATAAAAAAACTTATTTGGATTATCTGAATCAGATGATTGAACAGGTGGGTTGTTTGATTCAACAATATACAAATAATTAATTTGTTGTATTATAATATGCCTCAACCAAGCAATAAATTATCAGTAGATAATTTGATAACATATCCATTGATTGATTTGATTGCTAACAAAAATATGATTCCAAATGTAATTACTATTATAAATATTATACCAAGTTGTATATCTTTGTATTATTTGTATAATAAAAATTTTATATTATTTTATATTTTTTTGATAATTCATATAATATTAGATTGTTTGGATGGACATGTAGCAAGAAAATACAATAAGCAAACATATATTGGAGGAATATTAGATGCTGTGACTGATTTTCTATATTATTCTGCTATGATTATTATTTTGACACATACAAATAAATTATTTATGACAATATGTCTAATCTTACTAATATTGTTGGATATATGTAGACCACAATATATATTTAATCTAATACAAGATAATACATTAGTATCTGTACCTCTAATAGCTGGATTACTTATGATTACAAATATTAAATGATATTCTTTTTAGCAAAATAATCTATAATGTCTAATAATTCTTTAGTATCACCAACCTCTGATGTTCCTCTGCGTACATATGAGGGTCTATTGATATCAATAATCAATACAATTCTATCCGATTGACTTGTATTTTCAGCCATATGAGTTTTTGAATCATCAAATACAATCCACCTATCATTCTGATGATACTGTTTTTCTTCTCTTTTATCATCAGATACTTTTATATAACATTTATTTTCCGGAACATCAATTCCATAATGAGTTCTCAGCACATTATTTGAATGACTACCCCAACCTCTATGAGGAGTTAGTTTCATACCTGCTGATAATTTGCTAAGTGTGGCAAGTTTAATATTAGGAACTGATTTGATAAATTTTGTTAGAGTTGGTAATTGATTGCAATTATCAGTCACCCAAATATTAAATGCATATAATGGATATATTTTCCATGTTCCATCTGCATCATATAAATTTTTTTCAGGCCAATTTTCCCACTTATCAATATTATTTATTTCATCTATAATCAGATTACGTATTTTATGTATGTTTTGTAATTCTGGATACACATCCTCTACATTATAAAACATATTATCTTGTTTTGAATACATTTTGTAACAACATACAATGATGCAAATTATAATAAATATAATTATTAGATTCATATAATATAATGATGAAATATATTTTAATTGTTTGTTAACAAATTATTTTTTAATTTATATTTTAGATATTTGGTATACATATTTGAATTACCTCCTGATTGATGGGCTGCAGCTAATCCAGTATTGTCTAGTTTACTTTTTAGTGTTTTTAATTTATCTAAAACAATATCAATATCAATATCAATAGTTTGTGATTTCAAATTAAGTATTTGTTTTAATTCTTCATTTTCTTCTTTATTTTCTTTAAAAGTTTCTGATAAATTTTTGAAACCATTAGTTTTGAATAATTTTAATATTTCATCAACTTCTCTGATAGCAAATTCATTATTATATGGATGAATAGGATTCTCTTTTAAGTAGTTTTCAATAGAAACATTTATCGTATCCTCATCATATTCATAATTAGGATTTTTTAGATATTCTTTAGTTATAAAATCAGTTCTTAATTTAATACTATGTGGTTCTAATATTGAACAAGTAATACCAAAATCAATGAATTTAGGTTTACCGTTATCAAACATAATATTATTATGATGATTCCAATCATTATACAATAATTTATTATCTGACAATATTTTTAATGCTGTAAGTAAGTGTATAATCATTTCAACAAAACATAAAATAGAATTAATTAATTTTCCAACACCATAATTAGATATATTTTGTAAAATAGGAACAAATTTTTCTCCAGCATCTTTAATAAAATAACCATATGTTATAGTTTCAAATTCATTACACTTTTTTGAGTCCAATACATTTTGTTCTTCAACAATCTCACATTTATCAGGTATTAAATATATAAAATAATCTTGATTTGGATCAATTACAGCCAGTTTAGCTGCAATTTCAAGCTCATTTTTAATATGATCCCTATAATCAGGGTCTGTTTTTATAAGTTTCATACCATACATATATTTTCCATTTGGGAGAAGTATATTATATTTTTGATTTAAGTCTTGTCTCTTACACTTTAGAGGGGGGTTAGCATAACATCCGCTTACACCACTATCAATTATCTTAGGTTTTGGTTCCATTTATTATATTATAACTAAATAAAAAAATATTTACAAATATCTTTAATTTGTTGAATTTTTTGAGTTTGATTTTTGAGTTTGATTTTTATCTTTGTAAAAAATCATAGTTAAATATTCTTGATAATTCTCTGGAATAATTGATGTAATATTTGTTTTTGATTGTTTGATAGCATCAACTTTAGATAATACTTTTGCATCTTTAGTTGAAAATACACTAATATTATCTAAC